>MDTG01347446.1_pt1 | contig 19253 bp, 19 predicted proteins | sample 811421 | NCBI WGS metagenome assembly MDTG01 (sample SAMN05326645, study PRJNA326480) | marine metagenome | isolation source: seawater | place: Pacific Ocean: South East | collected 2011
TACTTGGTCTAAAACTCCTGTTATTGACCGAGTTCAACCACTTTTTAAATTAAAAGGTCTTTTGGAAGATAACGCCAAGGAGATTTGCGAAATTCTTACAAGAGAGCATGGAAAAACCTATAAGGAGTCATGGGGAGATCTTCTTCGTGGGATTCAAATGGTAGAGGTTGCGACGGGAATGCCAAGCCTTATGCAAGGAGAGGCGCTTCAAGATGTGGCCAGAGGAATTGATAGTTACGCTTATAGAAAACCTCTTGGTGTGTTTGCTGGAATAAATCCATTTAATTTCCCGGCGATGGTCCCGATGTGGTTTTGGCCTTTTGCAGTGGCTAGTGGGAATTGTTTTATTGTAAAGCCAAGTGAGCGTGTATCAATGACTCAAGAGGCGATTTTTAAGCTCATCGATCAGTGTGGATTTCCTCCTGGGGTAATCCAGATGGTGAATGGGTCAAAAGATGTGGTTAATCACCTTCTGGAAAGTGAGGATATTAAAGGTATAAGCTTTGTTGGTTCAACTCCTGTGGCGAAATATATTTATGAAAAAGGGTGCGCTCATAAAAAACGCGTTCAAGCTCTTGGTGGGGCAAAGAACTTTCTTGTCATGACTCCGGACGCTCAAATTGAAAAATCCGTTCAAGCGATGGTGGATAGCTGTCTTGGTTGTGCAGGAGAGAGATGTTTGGCCGGTGCTGTTCTTGTGGGTATCGGTGATGGTTACGACAAAATGAAAGATGAAGTCCTTCGGGCGGTAAAAAATATAAAAGTGGGTGATGGACTTAATCCTGAGACAACAATGGGGCCTGTGATTTCAATGGAAGCAAAGGCAAGAATTCTTCAAGACATTGAGCAAGCGAAATCTGAGGGCGCAGAGTGTATCTATGCTGGTGAGTCTCAAGAAACTCTGGATAAAGGATATTTCGTTGCTCCTCACGTATTTGAAAATGTAAAACCTGGAAGCCTTCTTGCCACAAAAGAAATTTTTGGGCCGGTTATCTCACTGATGAAAGTTGATACGCTTGGGGAGGCGATTAAGCTTATTAACTCGTCTGATTTTGCAAATACTTGCTCCATTTTTACAACTAATGGTATGGCCGCTAGAGAGTTTTCTCAAAATGTTCATCCGTCCATGGTTGGAGTAAACCTTGGTGTTCCTGCACCGATGGCCTTTTTTAGTTTTGGAGGATCAAAGGACTCCTTTTACGGAGACGTTAAAGTCCATGGAAAATCATCTGTTGAATTTTTTACGGAAAAGCTCACTGTTATGCAGCGATGGTTTAATGAAGATAAAAATGAAAACCTGAATCCGCACTGGGATAATGACTAATTAATGTTTCGAGTAATATTTGGCGCGGGATTTATTTTAGCCTTTTTATCCTTTCTGTTTTTTCGTAACGAAGGAGAGTTTAAGGATGTTTCTTTAAGTGACATTAAGCAAGGTAGTGAAACAGCTAGTTTTATAGATGAAAAAAAAATTGTGGCGAAAGGACTTAAAGAAGTATCGATAGAAAGACTTAAAAACAGTGTTGTTAAATCAAAAAAAGTCGAAATCAAGAATGAAGTAAATCACACTGTCTCAGATGAACCTAATGATCCAAAGATGCTGACGGAAGAAGAGGAAGTTGACTTAAAAAATTTCATTTTAAGAGGCAACACAAGTGCTTTTTTACCGCTTGTCATTAAAAAGCTTCACGAGATGAATGTTTCAAAGAAAAAAAGAAATCAGGTGGTAGAAGTTTTTAAGGATTATCACTCATTTCAAGAAAAATCGAAAGATGAATTTAATAAGTTTTTAAATAAAAAATACGGTGGATATGATGTAACACCATCTACTGATGACTGGATTTTATTTCATAATAAAACTATCTCTAGGTATAAGAAAAAGCTTAATTTAATTCTAGGAGAAAGACTAGCGTCTGACATTACCAATAGAATTCCTTTTCCTAAAAAGGAAAATGATCAATTACAACTTTTTGAATGGAAGTCCTTATAGTCCGGAGCAGTCGGATGCATCAGTCATACTAAATGCACTGCAATTAACAGTGATATCATAGCATGCACATTGCTTTGTACTACTCTGTAAGCAGTAAGAACCAGAGCAACTTATGGATGTTGAGTCACTCCACGTGCCAACATCACCACTACAGGTAGAACTCCACTGGCTTCTGTAAGCACTGTCTGAAACGCTGCCGGGGTTTCTGTAGAGAACTTTGTAGCCAGTGGAGAATGTACAGTTACCAACAATTGCTCCTGTTGACCCACTAGATGAACTGCCAGTAGACCCACCACTAGATCCAGACCCACCACCGCCATTAGTCGTATCGGGCGTTCCGGTAACTTCGTCGTTTTCTCTACAAGAAGAAAAGTTAATTGCTAAAAAGATAATAATAATTAAGTGCTTCATAACAGTAACCTTATGTTTTTTTATCCAATCGGGTTACTTCAAAAAAATATTTAGGAAGCATTTTGCTTCCTAAATATTTTTACTTTTTTGAAAGAATTTTTATTTAAGAGAAATAAAACCAGATTGAAAAAATCACAATACAAAGTAGAAGAGATAAGATCGCGTCTTTCTTTTCTTCATCTCCAAAAGCTGAGCCGCCAGGAGTTCTTGTAAGCGCTAGTTGAGCCTCTGTTTGGGTTTGAGGGGAAAGCTTACTAGCGATAGTAAAAACCACTGAGCAGATAACAAACAGGATGAAAGCGAAATGTAGAAAATTTATTTCTACAAAACTTTGAAGCATAGGTGAAAGAGTCACTTTACTTGAGGCAAGCTCAAGTCCAAGTCTTGAAACACCAATAATAAAACCAGACCACAATGCCCATAGAGCACCAGTCGAGTTCAGTGTTTTAAATAGAATCCCAAATATAAAAACTGCTGCAATTGGAGGTGAAATATAGGCCTGAACTTTTTGAAGGTATGTAAACAGCTCGCCAGAGATAATTTTCATCAGCGGAATCCATGCCATTCCCATTAAAACTAAAATCACAGTACAAGCTTGCCCAAAGGCCACTAGTTTTTTCTCTGATGTGTTTGGTGAGATCTTTTTGTAAAAATCATAGGTGATTAGTGTTGAACAAGAATTAAAAACGGAACTAAGTGAGCTCATTAGTGCTGCTAAAAGAGAGGCGATTAGAAGACCTTTTAATCCAGTAGGAACAATGCTCCCGATGAGAACCGGTAGGGCCTGGTCGTTTGAGGCCAGCTCAAGTGAACCTTTTTGTGATAAGGCATAAGCAATAAGACCTGGGATAACAAAGATAAATAAGGGAAGAACTTTTAGAAAACCACCAAAAATTGTTCCTCTTCTTGCTTCAGTGATATTTTTTGCTGAAAGCACTCGTTGAACAACAAACTGATCAGTACACCAGTACCAAACGCCTAAAATTGGAGCGCCGAAGATGATTCCGGTCCAAGGAAAATCTTTATGAGTAGCGGGCTTCCACATGGACATAAAATCTGCGGGAATCGTTGCTTGAAGTTCTCCCCAGCCACCAAGTTGATTTAATCCAAAAATAGTTAACAGGATGGAGCCAAGAATCATAATAACCATTTGCACTGCGTCAGTATAAATTACCGCCCGAAGTCCCCCAAAGACGGTATAAATTCCGGTAGCGATGACAACGATGGAGGCACCGGTCCAAAACGGTACGCCGATAGTTTCAAAAACGACCGCCCCCGCATAAATAGTGGCAGAGATTTTTGTAATAACATACGCGAGAACAGAGATGACTGATAGGTACATTCTCGCACCAGAGGAGAATCTCATCTCAAGAAACTCCGGCATGGTGAATACACCGGACTTCAGATAAAAAGGAACGAAAAACCAACCTAAAATTAGTAGGATAAAGCAGGCGAGGATCTCAAACTGTGCGACGGCGACACCAGAGGAAGCCCCAGTTCCCGCAAGACCAATTAAATGTTCGGATCCGATATTTGAGGCAAAAAGTGATGAGCCCACAAGAAACCAGCTGAGGTTTCTACCAGCCAGAAAGTAATCACTTGATTCACTGTTTGATTTATCTTTTCTTGTGAGAAAAAAAGCGGTGTAGAAAATTATTAAAAAATAAATTGCAATTGTTATGACATCTGCTGTTGATAAATCAATCACTTTTTCGGTACCCTTGTTAGAAATTTGTGAGAAACATTAGTTTTATTTTAAGAGAGTGTAAACGACTCACTTGAACCAAAAGGGTTTTTAATGAAAATAGCAGTTTTACTGACATCTTTAATCTTTAACTTTAATGCTTTTGCCGAGGAAGCTTTTGGCGGCCCAGGTCTAACACCAAATTGGGCATCTGCTCAAAAAATCAGTGTAGGAACTAGTTATTCAAAAGAGCAAAAGGATAAAAACTCATTAGTTTGGTACTCCGCGGCTGGTGGAATTTTAACAGAGACTTACTACCCATCTATAGACACTCCTCAAATAAAAGATGCGCAGCTTCTTATTACTGATGGAAAGTCTTTCTTCATTGAAGAAAAAGATCTTGATCACAAGGTTGAAGTATTAAGCCCAAGTTTAATAAAACTAATTAATACTGATAAAAAAAATAGATTCAAAATTGAGCACATCATTTTTACCTCACAAGATAAATCAGTTCTTATTGATAAATTAAGAATCACTTCAAATGTAGAGGGGCTCTCTTTTTATCATTTAGTTAATTCATCACTTCAAGGAAATAGTTTCAGAGATAACGTGAATGCCAACGGCGACCACCTTGAGTTTTACGAAGGGAAAACAAAGGTTCATGTAACAAGCTCAAAAGGATATGAAAAAACATCTGCGGGCTTTGTTGGATTTAGTGATGGATTTCAAGACTTAAAAGATAATCTAAAAATGGACTGGAGTTACTCATCGGCAAGAAATGGAAACGTTGCTGGTACAGGAAAACTTAAGGTTGCTCCAAAAAAAGGTGTTTATGATTTATACCTTAGTTATTCATTTGATCAGGCAAGTTCACTCGTTAATATTGAAAATGAATTGGCCGCTTATGAAAATGGTTGGAGAGAGTATTTTTCTGAATTAAGTATTCCAAAGGTTTTAAAAAATAGAAGTGAATATTCAAAAGACCTTTATCTAAGATCACTATTTGTTATGAGAGCGCTTGAAGATAAGCTTAAGCCTGGTGCAATGATTGCTTCACTTTCTCATCCTTGGGGACAAGAAGTTAAGCAAGAAGAAAATGTGATGCATGGTGGATATCATTTAATTTGGCCACGTGATTTATTTCATGTTTCAGTAGCATTACTTACTGCTGGAGATAAGCATTCTGCCTATAGAGCATTAAGATTTTTGAAAAATATCCAATATAAGTCTGGTCAGTGGAACTATGCAGAAAGAGTCATTCCTAAGTTTGGTGCTTTCCCGCAAAATGTTTGGACGACAGGAAAAGAGTACTGGGGTGGATTACAAATTGATCAAGTTGGGTACCCAGTTCAGTTATTTTTTCATCTTTACAAAAAATCAACAACAGCAGAAAAGAGAGAGCTTCTTAAAGAATTTTCTCCAATGTTAAAAGCGGCACTAGATTTTATTAAATATTACGGACCATGGAGTGCTCAGGAGCGTTGGGAAGAAAACTTTGGTATCTCTCCAAGCTCATTTTCAGTTGCGGCGACTGCACTTATCCTTGGTGATGAAATTTTTCCAGGGGAGTACTATAAAAAAACAGCAATGCGTTGGTTAAATAAGCCGGGTGATAATATTCACACTTGGACATTCACTAATGCAGGGATTTATGGAAATGGAGAGTACTACTTAAGAGTATCTGGTTGTGATACTTACATTGGCACGTGGAATCCAAATGTAGATGTTGATTGTCATATTGCAAACTCTGGAGAGCGTGTAAGCCAGCTATCAATTTTAGACCAAGGGTTTTTAAAGCTATCTTTAATGGGCTTAGTAGATGCAAATGATCGACGAATAAAAAATTCTCTTAATATTCTTAATCAAAATATTAGAGTAAAAACTCCTAATGGATACGGATGGTATAGATACAGCTTTGATGCTTACGGTGAAGAAAAAAGAGGAAGACTATGGCCTCTTCTAAGTAGTGAGCATGGAAGATATTATATCCAGCTTCAAAAGAGCACAGGCGTATCAAAGAAAAAAGAGATTGAAGATGTATTTGATAGCTACTTAGGCTTTTCTAATGACGGTCAAATGCTTCCTGAGCAAGTTTTTGAGTACAATGGTGAAGGAACGGAAGCTGCAACACCTCTTGCTTGGTCTCACGCTGAGTACGTTAAATTAATTTGGAGTATGGAGGAGAATAGAAATATTACTAATCTTCTAAAATGAATAAAAAAGAAATTTTAGCTTAGGAAATTTTTTTCTTAGTGCTACTTTTTCTTTCTTGTTCAATACGACAACTAGTCCAATTAGTAAGAAAACAAAGCCGTAGCTTACAGATATTGTGATAAACCTGATGAGTGTCCAGTCAGTAAGTTTTAAGTTGTATGTTAAATACAATAATAGCCCTACTGGAAATGGCATAGATAGCACTGTTCTTAAGTAGCAATGGGATAAATATTCCCATTTCGTAATTTTTAATTTTTTTAAAGTTAGCCTTTTCGCTCCCAAGTAATGAACAACAAAGGTTAGCATTGCCTTAAAAAACGCATAATGCACTATGCCATATGCTTTTATTATAAATATTGCGGCCAGAGAGTTTCCGGCAATCTCAAAAAATGCGTACTTGCTCATTACTTTTTCATCATCAGACATAATCAAGTAATTTCGATTAACACTACTTAACACCATCTTTAAGTATGTCTCAAAAATAAGCATTTTTGCTGTAAGGAAAATTGTCGTGCTTTCAACTTCAAGCCAGATATATAAAAGTGGTTCGCATAGTAAATAAAACGCAAAAAAGCTAACTGTTGCCGTGAAAAAAATAAGTTTATTTGAGCTAAGAATTAATGTGCGGAGCTCTTTTATTCTTTTTTGTTGATGGAGGTAGCTGGTGCTCGGCAGAATGTTTTTTTGATAAAACTCATTAAGGTTAAGCATTATCTCTTGAGCTTTCATAGCAATTTGATACATACCAACGGTGACGGAGCCTATTGTTGCTCCAATTACAATGTGTGCGATATTATTATTGACGATAATCATCACTGCCTGGATATAGTAGTGAATAGAAACTTTGGTAATTTTTATAAGTTTTTTTAACGAAAATAAAAATACAGAAATTTTTAAATTATCAACTTGGCTATTAACGATTGATATAACCAGTATAAAAATTAGTGTTTGATTCAGGGGAACAAGAATTGAAACAAAGCGTAACGAGCTATTTGTCCAATAAAAAATTAAGATACTAAAGAACATTAAAATTTTATAAATTAACTCTAGAAACTCAACTATATATAGCTTATGAAGTCCTGCTAAAATTTCTCTAAAAAATGAAATAGAAAAATTAAAAGATATAACCGTTGTTGCTAAGAAAAAAGTAAATCGATAGTACTCCTCAGGTTGTTCGGTGCTCTCAAGTTTAAAAAAACTTGTAAGGGAGGGGGATATGTAAAAATAATTAACCAGAGTAAACAAAACGAAAATGAAAAGATAAAAAAAGAATATGGTACTTATTTCTTCCGAGTATTGTTTATTATCTTTATGGCAAAGAAATTCAGTAGTCTTTTTTTGAGCCGCTAATCCTAGTCCGAGATCCGTTAAAAAAAGAGTTGAGGCAATTTTCCAAAGAAATACATAGAAGCCGTAGTCGTTACTTGATAAACCTAAGATTAAAAATCTTGCGGTAAAGATACCAAGAAACACACCCGCGAGTTTGTTTAATATACTCAAGGCAGTGTTTTTTCCAATATTTAACTCTTTCAAGATTCCTCTCTAGTTGTATAATCTTATCGGACTGGAGTTAGTTGATTAAAGTGATTTTTGAGCAATAAGTTGAAGTAAGTCTGGGTCAGTATTTTTTGTTTGAGTATTTTTTCTTTCTAAAATTACTTTCTTACCAAACGGGATTTTAAAATATTTAATGTTTAAATTTTTATTAATTAAAAAGCTTTCTATAAAAAAGGAATTGGGAATAAAGCGAATAGGTTTATTTTTACTGCTGTCTATAAGCTCCATTGAGTGTGAATCATAGTAGAGCTTCTCCTCATCGAACATCATAGTTTTATGGGAGATAGCATGCTCTGAAATGAATAAACCTCCCGGCTTTAAGTGATCAATGACATTGTCTAAAAAATCGATCCAATCACTTCTAATTTGTTCATGCCAACAGAGTCTTTCAAAGATCAGATCAAACTTATTGGAACTTTTAAAATTTAAAAAATTTTTATTTATTTTATTATTTGCTTCAATTTCAAATTCGTTATCAACAAAAATAACTTTTTTGAAGTCTTTCTCCTTTAGGTAAGGGTTTTTTCCAGGGCCAATTTCAAGTGCGTCGAGATCAGACAAATTATTCCTAATCAGGTTGGCGCAGATATCTAACATTATTGAATTTTTAAGTCTGTGATAAGGTCATTTTTAAGTTCATTTTCATCATCGTTTTGTATGGGAAAATGCTCTGCTAATTTATCACCAATTTGTCCGATAACCTGAAGAAGCCCATCTGTTACGTTCTCATCCTTAAGTGATTTTGCAAGAATATCTAGCTCAGAATCCCAAAAACTTTGGCCGACCTTCTCATTTATTCCATGATCTCCAATAATATTTATTCTTTTTTCCATTAAGGAAATAAAAATTAAAACACCGGTTCCATCTTTGGTTTTGTGCAAATGATTATTGAAAAAAGCTTGTAGGGTTCTTTGATGAACCTCTTCTTCGATCTCTTTTTTCGTGAGAAGTAATTTTTTGTAATCATTGATATAGGGTAAGAAAAATCCAATTAAAGCGAAAATAAAAATGAGAATAATTTGATTTACTTCAATATTTAAAAGACTACTTCTGGAAAGTAGAAGTCCAAGAAAACTAAAAATTAGTGAATTCATATAATGAGTGTATAAATAACTATCACTTTTTGAGACGAGAACTGGAACAATTTCACCTGATGTTTTCAGCTCTGCTTCTTTAATTTTATTTTTGATACTATCAACTTCTGATATTTTTAATTGCATATTTACCTACCAACTTCCGGATGCTCCGCCGCCGGAAAATCCGCCGCCACCGCCGCTCCATGATGAACTACCCGAACTAGAAAATCCACCGCCACTTGAGAATCTTCCACCTCCAGAATATCCACTTGCTCCAAAAAGCAGCATTCCTCTTCTCGTTTTACTAAACAGGACAATAATAATAAAAATTATAGTGAAGAGTATTTCTAATGGCGAAGAATCTTTACCTCTGGATCTTTTAAACTTTTTTACTTTGATAGAGGAAGCATCAACTCCAATTGTTTTAACTATTGAGGAAGCTCCAAATAATACACCTTGATCTAGTTGCCCTGCCTTAAAGTATTTTGTCATTTCACGTATTATTTTCCCGGAATTATAATCTGTAAGTAGCCCCTCAAGTCCGTCACCTACTTCTATGCGCATTTTTCGGTCGCCTGTTGAAACTAATAACAAAACTCCATCATCACGATCTTCATTTCCAAGCTTCCATTTATCTACAACCTCAATGGCGAAGTTCTCAATACTTTCTCCTTGAAGTGATTTGACCGTTAAAATCTGAATCTGAGGGCCGTTATTTTTTTTAATGCTGTAAAAAAGACTCTCTAAATTTTTAATTTGACTTCTTTTTAACAACCCTGCTTGGTCCATCACTGGCGATGATAATTTTGGAATATCAATGGCAAAAGTTTGGTTTACAAAAAAAAGTAAAAGAAAGCTTAAACTTAAAAATTTCATTAGAAGTTCACTGCAGGTGCATTTTGAATCTCTTCAACATTATTTACTGTAAATTGAGGCTTTTTTTCATGATTATAAAAGAGTGAGTTTGTAAAAGATGTTGGAGGCACTGAAATAAGATTGTTGAACTCTTTTATGCTCTCAATGTACCTTTTTCTCGCGACAGCAATTCTATTTTCAGTTCCCTCTAGTTGATTTTGAAGGGCAAGAAAATTTTCATTCGCTTTTAGTTGAGGATATTTTTCAACTGTTACCATTAATCTTGAAAGAGCTGAACTCAGTGCTCCTTGTGCTTTTTGAAACTTCTGAAGTGTTTGTCCATTTAATTGGTCAAAGTTTATTGTTGTTTTGGTGGCTTTTGCCCTAGCTTCTATTACTGCACTTAAGGTCTCTTTTTCATGAGCAGCGTAGCCTTTGACCGTACTTACTAGTGAAGGGATCAGATCGGATCTTCTTTTGTATTGGTTTATTACCTCTGCCCACTTCGCTTCGACCTCATTAACTGACTTTGGAATAGATTGGATTCCACACCCACTAAAAATAATAGAGAAGGTTAATAAAAAGATAAATTTCATACTTAGATTCCTTAAAGATGATTTCCTTTATTTTATAAAATGTGATCGTTTTATCAAAGAGAAAGTTTGAAAGAAAGAATAAGAACATTGGCCAAATAAAAAATGTTTATCTCAATAGACCATGATGAGCTCAGTTCAGGTTTTTATACGAAAATGCTAATGCAAGTAATGGGAAATACATTAAGTTTTAGGAGAGGCTTTTGCAATATATTCTTTATTGGTTTGGGAGAAAGCAATGAAATTTTTTACTAATTTAGTCATAATTTTATTATTCGTCGCTTGTGGAAATGATAAGCCCAACAGAGTCCTGAAAACTACATTAGAGATCAATAAGACAAAAAAAACAGATGTTGATACAAATGGTTTTAGTGAGGGTCATAATCTTGATGACACTAAAGTGGATGTCAATATCGATTTAAATCAGCTCAAGGATAAGATTACAAATGCAAAAGAAATTAATATAGGTTCATTTGGTGAGTTTAAAGGCGGAGATGAGCTAGTTGGGACGAGTGAACCACATTCAGATGTGACAACTCAATCATCAACCGCTAACGATAATATGGTAATTGTTATAGACGTCCCTCCGACAATGGATGGAGAACTTTCTGAAAACTCTCGAGACGCTACTGATAGAAGTACTACAGAAAGCAGCTTAGTGGGAAACTCAAACCCGGTAAAAGAACCTAAGAAGGATTACTTTGGTGAAAATTTTTCCATAAGTAAAATCCCCGATTTATCCGGTCAATATAATATTTCTAATCATATAAAAGAAGAGTTTTTTAAATATGATGATTTAATATGTATCACTGACTTTGAAAACTCCAAAGCAATAGCCACGAAAGTAACCTGTGTGGCTTTGGAGGAATACACAGATAATTATAAGTTATATGAGTATTCTCCTTGTATCTTTAACGATCGTTTGTATCTTCATGGCGAAGAATGGACAGAATTTAAAATGGTTAAAATTTCGAATAACGCTAATGGAAAATTTGGTAATCAATATTTAAATTATGAATATAAAGAAGTAATTTATGAGTGTAACAATGGGGATGTTACATCTCGGAATTTTGCTCTAAGCGAGATAAGTTTGTATTAATAAAATCTCTAAGTTATTTTCTTTAAATTAAAATCCCATCCGATAAATGTATAGGAAGTTATTATGAATAGTGTCAATGATGAAAAAAATTACTTTATTAGGTTAGATAAAGATGAGGACCTGTTCAAAGGTCTTGAAAAATGGGCAAGTGAAAATAAATTAAAATCTGGCCACCTTAGTGGTGTAGGGGCATTGAAGGACATTGAATTAGGTTTTTATCATTTAAATAAAAAAGAATACGAACGCAAAAAATTTCCGAATGAAGCAGAGCTTTTGAGCCTTGAGGGCAATCTAACTAGTTTGAATGGTAAGCCATTTTTTCATATCCATGCCGTATTGGGTGATGAAGACTTTAGGGCATTCGGAGGACATTTGTTCTCAGCGAAAGTTGCAGTCACGTGCGAAATAAACTTTAGAGCGTTCGACAATATTTGTGAAAGAAAAGAGAATAAAGATATTGGGTTAAATCTTATCAGGTTTTGCGGGATTAATTAATTCTCTTTAAACCTCTCGCAATAATCGCCAATATTCCTTTTAAATGCATTTGCGTTGGTTTTAAATATTTAAATTCGAACTCATCAGTCTTTGTTTAGAGGTTTCTCATGCTAATTTGCATATCAGTCATCACTTTTGCCATATATAAAGAAATGACAGATGTGACCCCAAGAACAACCATTAACCCAATCAATGTAAAACCATTAAGTTTCTTAGACATACAGGGAGCCTAGGGAATATTGTTGAAAATTCTTATTTAAATAAAAGTTATATATATCAAGGCCGTTTAGAGTAAAATTGCAATATTAATTAAAAAAAGGATGAAGGCAGGTAAAATTTCAAACCATGGATCTGAGACTCTTATCCTAGTAATAACTCCTAAAAACATTAATGCAGCAAGTCCACTTGCAGATAACAATAAAATTGGTTTATTTAGCAAGCCCACTAATAAACCAGCGCCACCTAGTAGCTCAAGATACCCCGTTAGTGTCCTATATTTCTCTAGTCCGTATCTTTTAAATTCCTTATTCATATGGTCCGTGAGTAAGCACATTGAGCCATAGGCCAAAAATGTAATTGATGTTATAATAATCAAAATTTTCATACTTTAGTTATTGATTATAAATACTTTTATTTCAACAAAACTAAAGAATGCCTCGAAAAAATCTACTTTTTAAAAGGAGGAGGCAATGAACTTAGGAAACTCAGAAATTATCTATTTACTTAGAATTGTCGTTCTCGTTTCAGTATTATTTGTTTGGGTGATTCGCTACGATAATATCATTAAAGAATTCAAGCAATATGAACTTCCAGACTGGCTAAGGGATTTTGTGGGGATACTTAAAATAATCTGTGTTGTTTTGATTAATTTTTCACCCCCTGAACTCTCTAAGCTTGGAGCAATTTCCCTGGCATTACTTATGGCCGCAGCGATGGTGACTCACTTGAGAGTAAAAAACCCACCACAAAAAATGCTTCCATCAACAACTCTTTTTGTGATGAGTTTGGTTCTTTTTTTTAATACCTAAAAGCATTAAGAATTTGGGTAAATGGATAAAAAAAATTTAGATCTTTTATTCACTCTCATTTGAAAATCTTTTTACGCACAAGGCGCGAACTCCTGTAAAGGGAATTTCATTATTATTTCTCGAAAATCCAGTAAATACTTTTGTGTAAAAAATTAGGTTAGTAGAGCTAAGACTCGCGCAGTCTACTGGATCTTCCGACGGATTAAAAGGATTGGCACATTCATATTCAGAAAGTCTCGAGTCAGGGTTTTTAGTAAAGCTAAAACGGCATCCATAAGATTCATATTTCGCTTCCTTGCAAGCATCCGGACAACTGTTAAAATCAGTTAGGCAGATGTCACAGTTGTGAACGTTGCCCATGTTCATATCGCAGTTCCAATTTACATCTGGGGTATTTCTAGGTCCGTAGGGATCTCCCCCAATAAGTTGATCTCCTGGTCCACATTCTACAGTACAGCTTCCAGTGCCGCTAATGCCAGTACGGACTTGCAGGTTTGTTTTGCCCCCGTCCCAAACACCTTGAGCACCATCTCCATTAACTCTATTTTTACACTTGTTAATAACTGTATAAGTTTGGTCTGTTGCTAGAGCTTCAATATCCTCTTGAGTCATGCAAGTAGAGACCCTGTTGCTTGAATTCGTCATTACTGCAAGATCTATCTTTAGTCTACGTTGCCTCAACTCTTTGTTATTTAACCAAAAATACTCTATAACAAGGGCGACCCTTCCTCGCTTATCCTGGCTCGCGCTGTTGGTATCAACACCTCCTTGATTAACAGGGTAGTTCAAAATCCAGGCAGTTGATAGAGCAAGGTTTTTACCAAACTTTGCTTGCCCACAGTTATCAATGATGCTCCTTATTGCTGTTTGCTGCTCTGGGGTTAATTGAGAAATTAATTGATTTATTTGATTGGCGTTTTGGGTCCATATGCGTAATGGCTTACAAAGCTTCAAAAGGTTTCCACCATTGGAAGTGAATAGTGTTCCGACATAACTTGGGCTACCTTGAACTGACGTTAGGCCATTTAAGTCGACAGCATTTGACTGATTAAAGGTCCAAATATTTAAGCCGTCTTGACTTTGAGCCTCATTGGATTTGATTACTACTTGGGAGTTTTGCCAGCCTGAAGGGCACTGTGCTTGATTTTGCCAACCTTCACTTCCATTCGACGGGTTTTCGCAGTAACCTCCAATTGTCCTTGAACAAGCCTGTTTACTCATGAAATTCATTTGAATCATGTACTTCATTTCAAGTTCGTCGCCTTTAGTCTCAAGGTAACGAACTTGGGAGTTCATATCTGATATGACCTTTGCCATATAAAGTCCTATTCCAGTAGAAATACCTAAAACGATCATGACTTCGATTAGTGAAAAGGCTGATATTTTTTTTAATAACTTTTCCATAAAGCTTAGATTAATTTTTAATTAATTCGGAATTTTACCCAAAAATTATTAACTAAGTTTTAATTTTTAATTGAGGCAAGATATTAAATAAAATTTATAGGAAAATTACTCTCTATTTTTTGAAAAATTAAAAATAAAAATCTACTCCCTCACACCATTTAATTTCATCCACATTTTCTGTTGTTACTTGGTGAGAGAGGACAGGGATCGCATCAGAGAGGTCTTCAATTTTTTCAACGCTGGCATTCCAAGAGTTAATCACTCCTAACTCCAGAAGTTTTTTAGTAACTTTAACTATATCTTCGTCACTCGCATCTATCGTAATTGATACAGTTTTTTCTTTGTCTCTGTTATTTGTGGCGCCACCGTGTAAGTTTCTCGATTGAAGACCACGAATAAAAGTTTGGCGAAACATGACGTTTTGAACTTTTCCAAAAACGATAAAACTCTTCATCGTATTTTACCTTCTCAAGTGAACGCTTTTTGTTTGGCAAAAAGTATGAATCCCATGAACGGATAACGTTAAGCCAAAACCGGAGTGCTTTCTTCCTGCCCAAGGAAGATAAGGTGAAACACGGTCAGAGCAATTTAAATATCCAGACCCTGCATTGATTTTTGATAGAATTTTTTCCCCACGCTCTTTGTCGTCACAAAAAACACCAGAAGCCAAGCCGTAGTCAGTATCATTCATTAATTTTAGTGCTTCTTCATCATTTTTTACTTTTTGAATTCCAACAAGAGGCCCGAAAGTTTCTTCCTTCATGACAGACATATCATGAGTCACATCGGTGAGCACTGTCGGCTCAAAAAAACCATCATGAGGAACCGGTTTTTGAAATAATACTTTTGCCCCTTTGTCGACAGCATCTTTTAGTTGCATCTCAAGAAAGGATCGATGAATTTTTCGTGCGATAGGCCCATGTGTGCTTGAGCTCTCCATTGGATTTCCCGGGTGAAGATTGTCTTTTTCAGATGAGATCGCTTCTATAAATTGTGGATACACATTTTCATGAACGTAAATTCTCTCCACTGCGCAACAGCTTTGTCCGTTGTTGTAAAACGCACCTTCAAAAGCATTACTCGCGACTTTTTTAATATCAGTGATTGAATCAGTTATATATAGAGGATCTTTTCCACCAAGTTCTAATCCAACAGGAATCATTCTTGGGGCCAGTTTGTTATAGATCTTATGTCCTGTTGCGTAGGATCCGGTAAAAAACATACCATCAATCGGAAGGTCTGTGATCATTGCTCCCACATCTCCTTCCCCAATGATAATAGGAAAAACATCTTTAGGGACACCTGCGCTGATAAACATTTTTTGAATTTCTATTCCGGTAAGAGTGGCAAATTCAGATGGTTTATATAAAACAGCATTTCCACATAAGAGTCCCGGGATAAATACATTTACGCCAACGTTGTATGGGTAATTCCAAGCGGAAATACAACCAATCGTTCCAATAGGCTCATAGCGAAGAATCTCTTTTGTTGAGCCATCATCGTAAACCTCTTTGTCTTTTAGTGCTTCTTTGGTGTTTTCAATAAAAAATTGAATTCTTCCCCGAGCACCATTTATTTCATTAATTGATTCTTGAAGTGGCTTTCCCATCTCGCTCGTTAAAATTTTTGCAAGTGCCTCTTTGTTTTTATCCATCAATTCGCTGAACATTTCTATGCACTCAAGCCTTTCATCAATTGAGGTTTCAGACCAAGCAGTTTGCGCTAGCTTTGCTTTATTAAACTTATTTTCAATAGTTTCCTTTGAGTCAGTTGTTACTTCTGAAATAACTTCTTGCGTGTAAGGGTTAATTATTTTCATTTTTATATTCCTTTACTTTTTTTAAAAAAAAATCAGTGAGTGGTTGGTGAGAGTTAAGTTTGTCATTAATAGTGTGAAAGAACTCTGGATGCCATTGTACGCCATAAACAAAATGATCCTTAGAGTCGAGCTTAAAAGCTTCAATTACTTTAGCTTCCGAACAAGTTGCTTCTTTAATTAAATCTTTTCCAAGGTCTTTAATACCTTGGTGATGAACGGTATTCACTTCTATTGATTCATCATCATAAAGACCACTCAGTAATGAGTCTTTTTCAATTAAAACAGGGTGATGAATTCTGTCGTATTTGTCAGCATTTCGATGTTCAGTTTTAGGGGAAACTTGAGTTTCAAGATCTTGATAAAGTGATCCACCAAGGTAGACGTTAATCAATTGAAATCCGCGACATATTCCAAGCACAGGTAGTTTTAATTCAAAGGCAATATCAAGAATCCTTAACTCAACCTCGTCTCTATATTTATCACCTGGCCATCGATTGTTTTCGATACCTGATTCTTTATAAGTTTTTGGAGAAATATCAGTTCCTCCTTGAAGAACAAGGCCGTCAAGATTTTTCATTATTGACCTTAGAGTTTCTTTTGAAAAATCTGGTAGTAAAACAGGGATGGCGCCCATATCAGAAACATATTTGGCCATATCTGATTCCATATAGGTGAGTGTTTTTTTTCCAAAAACGGCCCTGGAATCATCAGGTGGCATAAAGGCAGGACTTAATCCAATGGTAAGCATCTAAAGAGTTTCCTTATAAAGTTGTTTAAATAAATCATTTGTTAAGGGGCGAGGGTTTGTTCCATGACATGGATCATTGATGGCAAGCTCACTTAAATGTTCTACATCATCAAGTGCCACCTCTTGGGAGGAAAGATCTGTGGGAAGACCTAGGCTTGATATATATTTTTTTAAATGCTCAGAGAGTTCTCTTCCTGAATCCAGTTCAAAAATTTTAGCAATCTCATCAACTCTTTTAGGAACAACTTCGTCATTAAACTTCACACCGGTTGGTAAACAAATGGCGTTTGCCAGTCCATGATGCATATTAAATTTTGTACTTAATGGATGGGCCATTGAGTGCACAACACCGAGCCCTTTTTGAAAAGCCGTGGCGCCAATTAATGCGGCCATGGCCATTTCTCCGCGGGATTTTACGCACGGATCTTTCGTTGCTTTTTCGAGAGAATTTTTTACGAGTCTAATTCCTTCTAGTGCTAGTCCATCACAAAGAGGATTAAAACCCGGGGCGAGGTAGGCTTCAACATTATGCGTAAGCGCGTCGATGCCAGTGGCCGCCGTCACAAAAGCAGGTAGTTCAAGGCTTAGCGTTGGATCCACGAATACTTTTTTTGCCATAAGGCTAGGGGCAAACAAAATCTTTTTTTCTTTAGTGACATCATCACTAATAACTGTACTTCGGCCGACTTCACTTCCAGTGCCAGAGGTTGTTGGAATGGTGATAAAATGAGGGATTTCGTTAACAACAAATTTGTCTCCGCCTTTAGCGTCATCAAAATCAAAGAGATCATTTTCGGGGTGGTTTGCTTTTAGTGCGATCGCTCTCGCCACATCCATAGAAGCACCACCACCAAAACCGATGATCGCGTCACAATTATTGGATGAGTAAGCGTCAACACCATCAAGGACATTTTTTTTTATAGGGTTTTTATCAATGGAAGAAAAAACGACGTTACTTTTCAAGGGTGCAATGGCGTTTTTAAAAACTTCCAACGTCTCAAGCATTGGATCAGTAACGATAAGTGGTTTTTTCAATCCATTGCTAGTTAAATAGTCTGATAATTCTTCAATAACACCATCACCAAAACGAATACTTGTTGGAAAATTATAATTAGTTCTTTGCATATTTTTTGTTCCTTAAATTATTTCAAAATATCTCTTTAATTCCCAGTCTGTAACAACAGCCGTTTGTTGCTTCCATTCCCAATCTCTTGTTTCACAAAAGTGATTCACAAAACCCTCTCCAAGAATTTCTCTCGCTAGATCAGAGGACTTCATTTTTTCTGTGGCCGTTTGAAGGGTTGAAGGTAGTACTCCATTTGACTTGTCTGTGTACCCATTTTCTTTGGTCGCAGGAATTTCAAGTTTTAATTTATTTTTTACTCCGTACAGTCCACTTGCTAGTGCCGCACTCATTGCTAAGTAAGGATTCATGTCGGCCCCAGGTACTCGAAGTTCAAGACGTGTGGAGTTTTTGGATCCTGGAAGAGCGCGAAGGGAGGTTGTTCTGTTATCAACTCCCCAAGTAATCGTTGTCGGTGCCCAGGCTCCTTCAACAAGGCGCTTGTAAGAGTTAACTGTCGGTGCATACATGGGAAGTAGGTGAGGAAGGCACTTTAGTTGACCTGCGATATAACTTTTCATCACGTCGCTCATTTTATTTGAGTCGTTTTCATCAAAGAAAAGATTTTCTTTATCGTCCCAAAGACTTTGATGAATATGCCCGCTACTGCCAGGTAATTCTGCATTCCACTTCGCCATAAAAGTGGGCATAATTCCATGACGGTGTCCGATTTCTTTGACGGCCGCTTTAAAAAGAGTGGATTTGTCCGCGGATTCTAATATTGGGCCGTAGCCTATGGCCGCTTCATAAACACCAGGTCCTGTCTCTGTATGAAGTCCTTCAAGAGAGACGTTGAATTTTTCGAGAAGATCAAACAAATCGTTAAAAAACGCTGATTTTTCAGAGGCTCTTAAAAGAGAGTATCCAAACATTCCTCGCGTAATAGGGTTTAGTTTGGTGAAGTCATTATCATGTGTTTCTACACTTGATTGCTCAAAGTTAAACCATTCATATTCTTGAGAAAAAAGAGCGTTGTATCCAGAGTCTTTTGCTTGTTTATTTATCTTTTTTAATAAAGCTCTAGGGCAAACATCAAGATTATTTTTTGAAAAGTCGGCAAGAAAAAAAGGAACATCGTTGTCCCACGGTACTTCTCTAAAAGTTGTTAGGTCAATAGATGCCGGAGCGTCTGGAAACCCTGAATGCCATCCTGTAAA
>MDTG01106383.1_pt1 | contig 19250 bp, 14 predicted proteins | sample 811421 | NCBI WGS metagenome assembly MDTG01 (sample SAMN05326645, study PRJNA326480) | marine metagenome | isolation source: seawater | place: Pacific Ocean: South East | collected 2011
ACTTATTCATAAAGAACTTCGAAAAATTCACCGACAATAGTGAAGGTATAGCCTTAGTAGCAGCAGGACCAAAACTAACTTAATCTATTTCAAAACAGGACCGTAAGCTTTAAACCAGAACTCTTAACATTTCTTAGCGTCTAATTAACACGGTTCTGAAATAAGCCTCTTACTCAGAACGAAAAAAACAAGAGCAAGCACCAAATCATTTGCAGAGCGGACAAAACATAAGTCTCTTTTCAGCAAGCTTTGCGTTTACGATTAGCGAGAACCATAGCCTAATTTATTGCTTATAAGATCACAGCCGAGAGACAGTGGAACTAACTAAAACATCATGCACAATCGCCTAGCCTCAAACATAGCCGCATGCACACTGCGACTGGCGACAGCGTCACCGATTCGGAAGAGCTGATACCTCCCTTTTGTATTGAGAGTAACGGATTGAATCTCAAGATCCGTCAGCGCGTTGATATCTGTCATACCTGAATTAACGGAATCTTTTTTTAAGCCAAAATAAACACCGTCGGCTGGCAGGGTTCCATTTTCAACCACCACATGATCAACAATTTTTTCCAAAGCAGAACCACTGAGATCACACCATAACCGGGCGACTACCTTTCTATCCTCGCGCCGCAATGAGACTAATCTATGATCTGTCGTCATTTCCATTTGAGCGTTGTAAAACTTTTCCATCGCTGCCGGATAATTTGTGGGTCCAATATGAGTGCCTATGAGTCTATCGGGCGTCACCATATGAATTTTTTTTCCTTGGTCTATCAAGAACTCTGCAGTTCCTACGCCCGCTTCGGCGCCGTTCTCATCGTAAAGCAAAACGTCACCATCAAGCTTGGCTTGTCCACTCAAAACATCCCAGCTTGAGATACACAACTCGTGACCGGACTCAAAAAACTCTGTATTTGGCAGACCTCCCGTTGCCACTACAATAATGTCAGCTCCTATACCCGCTAAATCATCAGCCTCAATATAACGGTCATACTCGATCGGCACACCGCTATGCTCAAGCTCACCTTTGAGCCAATCAACGATACCAATCAGGTCGCCTCTGCGTGGTGCTCGAGACGCAAGTAACAGCTGACCACCCGCAGCTGAGCTGGCTTCAAAAATCCTCACATCATGTCCTCGCAGCCTTGAAACCCGAGCAGCCTCCATTCCAGCAGGACCAGCGCCGATGACGACTATACTCTTTGGAGCGCCAACACTTTTTTCAACAAGCTGAGGGATTGTCTGCTCACGCCCGGTCGACGGATTATGAATACAGTAGGCAGCGCCCGAATGGTAAATCTGATCGATGCAGTGTCCGGCTCCGACGCAAGGCCGAATTCTATGTTCCTCACCAGCCGAAAATTTAGTGAGTATATGAGGGTCGGCCATGTGTGCACGGGTCATTCCCACCATGTCCATCGCCCCAATCTCGAGCGCGTTCCTTGCTGAACTGAGATCCATTATCCGACATGAATGAATCACTGGCACACTTATTTGGCTGCGAATATTTTTAAGCTTTTCTGTGTGCGGAGAGGCAGGAGTACCCATTGGTGGAACCGACCTACTAACGCCTACCTCACTTCCCATCACTGAGCCGTAAACGATATTGAGATAGTCAGTCATCTCACTATCGGCGTAACGTAAATTGATGTCGAGCGCTTCTTCCTCACTCATTCCGTCAGGATCACCGCCGGTTGTCCGAATCCCAACGATAAAATCATTACTAACGGCCGCGCGGATTTCTTCGAGGACTTCTAAGCTAAAACGCATCCGGTTTTCGATGCTCTGACCACCATACTGATCGTTGCGAAAATTCTGATCTGATATCAGAAACGAGCCGGCAAACTGCACGTACGCCATTAACTCAATCCCATCAAGTCCTGCCTGTTCGGCACGAATAGCTGCCGCAACATACTCAGCTTTAATTCGATTAATATCCTCAATCTCTACCGCTTTAGGATATTGCTTGTGCGCCTGTTCACGAACACATGATGCCGACATGAGGGGTAACCAATCTGGGTCTGCCCAACTCGTTCGTCGGCCGAGATGAGTGAGCTGAGTAATTACCTTACAGTCATAAACAGACATAGTCGCAGCGAGCTTACCCCACCATTCTATAATTCGGTCGGTTGAGGCATCCACATTTCCGAATGTTGCGGGGGAGTCACGGCTGACGACTGTCGAGGCTCCGATCATGGACATCGCCATCCCTCCCCTAGCCTTTTCCTCGTGATATGCGATGTATCGTCTTGCCGTCATCCCCTCTTCGGTGAAGGCAGGTTCATGTGCCGCAGAAAAAATACGATTTTTAAACGTAGTTTCTTTGATTTTAAATGATTCAAAAAGGACATCTGCCATCATATGTTTTCCTACAAAATTTTTTAAAAATTTACAGCTTCAACGGGATTCTTGACTAGCACTACTTTCCAACCTCGCAGTCCTATTAAGCTCATTGAGGATCCTGTGGCTGCGCGCCAACTCGATGTAGCCATTGACATCAGGCATAAGTTCAACTTGCCGCTCCTGATGTTCAATTATTCTTTTTTGCAAGTGGATCGCGGAGGATTGACTAATTCTCTCGCCCGCATCTTCATTCTGAGTCAAGACTTGAATCCAAAAGTCTGCCATTTCGTTGGAAGAAAGAGGGCCAAATTTAATGTCTACAGGGGGAAAATTTGGATTACGTTCGTTCTCTATGGAATTATCATAACCAAACTCCACCAATATATTTGTGCCGCGCGGCAGTCTGAGCGGTTGTATGAAACGCGTTTCCTGCTGACTGTAAAAATCCCATTCCTCAACTCTCGCAAGCCACATTTGGCTGCCATCCGGCTGAATAGCCCACGCTTCAACCGTCTTGCATATGAAATGACAATGCGGAAGAACGCTCAGCACCTCAACGTCGATAGGTAATTTAAAACTATCACGAACCGAGAACCGCGTTTCTCCAGCACTAATTGGCAGCCAACGCGAGCCCAACCAAAGCATCCGAGGTCTCAGTTCAGGGGGGTTATCAGCGAAGTAGAGCGCAATTTCCGGATCGACCATTCCCTCAGAGTCAGTCGGCATCATGTGCAGCTGAACCACGAGATCTGCGCCCGCTGGAAGCCGCCAAGCAAGATCATTAGGTAAATAAGATGCCCGCTTTCCTGGCACCCAATTTATAAAATGTCCGTCAGGATACTGTGCAGTAACATTACTCATCCCAGCGTAGCCGGTCACTGGATCCGCATCATCGCGTTGCAACGAAACCTCAGTCTCATCAACCCGAAACTCAGCATGGTGAACAAGTCTGTAATCATCAAGCTTGAACTCAAGCCCGCGAACATAACGATCTGACGCAGTGACATTTGGAATCACGAAATTACGAAAGACGTCAGAGTCGCCCTTTGGAATGGAATATGGTGTCGCCAGTTTCACGATAAGGTCGGGACTACCTAATTCCCAGCCCCGTTTCGAAGAGGGATCACCGGGCGAACTACCCTGCTTTTCCCCCACCAAGGCGTCGTCATAAGTATACCCAATATGCGGACCTGCCGTTATCCGGGTGTCAGAAAAACCTAAGCAACTCCACGAAAGAAACAGGTAGATAAATAAAAAATTGCGGGCCTTAGAGTCTAACAAAATGAGTTCGCACCTCTCACCATCTGATCAGACAAGAGCAAGCACTAATTGAAACTCGCTCTTGCTCGACGCTCTTCCTCACGCGCACCTCGTAACATGTTTGGTAACGCATAATTTCCCTCGTGGCAGGCAAATTCATATATGTCACCATCAGAATAATCGAAAATAATTTCTCGCGTATAAGTTGCCGAATAGGTACCCGGGTCATTCGAAGTAATTTGGTAGCGCAATTCCGTCTCTCCGATGCGGGTGAAACGCTCAACGTTCAACTCAGCTCGATTGTGACTAAGCTCGCTCCTGTTTGAGAAATTACGCGTTTCTACTACAAGGGTGTCGCCGTCCCAGTACCCGCGAGAATCACCATGGAGCAGTTCGATCTCATCGGAAAGAATTGGCATACTCTTAATCGGAATGATACGAGCGTCGTGAATCATCTCTTGAACGATTACAACGTAATCCTTCGACTGCACTATCTGCCAATAACTGTTGTAGCCAGAATCTAAGTAAGGTGCACCGTTAGTAATACACCGGTCATCCTGACTTAAAGTTTCGTATGAATCTAACGTCTCAAAGCGTTCACCTGCTGCGGCCGAATTATTCCTCAACTGTCCCATCCGTTCTCGCCGAGCTATGCCTTCCTCGGTAAGCGCAGGGTATTTGCCATTAGGAGGGTCAATGATCTGGGAAGTCCGATTATGTATACTTCGATCTGCCAACCAAAACTGATCATAATTACCCGTTGATGGATCATTAGATTTAACGTTGCCCGTCAATGCTGATGTAATCACTGATTCACCGAACAGCGCGTCATCGGTATCGGCAGTAATTTCATTAGCTCTCGTCGAAATAATTTGTATTTCTTCAGCAGTAAGAAATTCCCGACCCTCAAACACATCAGGACGTTGCACTGGGGTCACTGTATTGTTTGCCCAAACCCCCTGGATGTCAGGATGGCCATCGATAGTTAGCGGAACCTGATAAGAAGACTGAGCACAAGCGGTTCCAACCGTGATGAGCGTATGCAGACAAATAATACATAGTGACTTCGAGTTCATAAACATTTTCATGGCGTTGTCTCTTATCCGGCAACCGCTCTGAAGGCTAATGCGTGGATTCAATCTTCAGCGGAGGCCAAATTTTATTCAATTGTATAAATTTTAGACTAATATATACGGTTGTAATAGGATAGTAAAGATTACAGACCTTTGGTCAAATAAATCCGGTTACTAGTGCCAACTATTTTTACAAGCAATAAAATCATAAAAAATATTTTTTAGATTTTAAAGGAGGAAACATTATGACAATGGGTGACTTTATTATTTGGCTAAAGAATATCACAAGAAATAATTTGTTCGGATTTACAGCTCTCGTGGTGTCTTCAGGCATCATGGCACAATCAAATCCAATGGCTCAGACTGAGGGGTCGATGGCGGAGACTGGAAAACCTGCAGCGCACTCGGGTCAGCGACCGATCAACAACTTACCAAACCCTTATCTCACACAGCGCAATTTTGGCTCCTTACCAGACGGACGTCGATGGGGCTCGGTCAGTGCAGTTGATATCGACGTTGACGGAGTCCATGTTTGGGCTGGAGATCGTTGCGGCAACAATCAGTGTGCCACCGCTCCCAACATAAACCCAATCGTAAAACTCGACCCGAACGGACGTGTTGTAAAACAATTCGGTGCCGGCCAAATTCTGTGGCCGCACGGCATTGACGTGGACCATGAAGGCAACGTTTGGATCGCAGATGCCCGCACTGCCCGAGCAGATGAAATCAAACAGAACCCGATCGCGGCCCAGTTGGGTAGTGCAATTTTAAAATTTAGTCCCGAAGGCGAACTTCTTATGACGATCGGCACACCGGGAGAACTAGGTGACCCACCTACACACCTTACCGAGCCCAATGACGTTCTGATCGCACCTAGTGGCCGTATATACATCGCGGAAACGCACGGGGCTCAGTTCCAAGAAGAACCCAACGCAGAGACTAAGAGTCGAATAACTATGTGGGCGCCCGATGGGACTTACATCGGTCATTTCGGGGAATATGGCTGGGATGATGGCCAGTTCCGCTCTCCCCACGGCCTCGCAATGGATTCCAAGGGTCGTCTCTTCGTTGCAGATCGTGGCAACAACCGTATTCAGATTTTCACGCAAGATGGTGAGTGGCTTGATACTTGGTACCAATTCAGCCGAATCTCAGGAATCCACATAGACCCAAGCAATGATATGCTCTACGCCATCGATTCGGAGTCTGATGAAAACTACAACCCAGGCGGATGGAGGAAGGGATTGCGTGTTGGCAACGCTCGCAATGGTGAAGTTCTGTATTTTATACCGGAACATGTTTCCACTGTTCGGCCATCGGGTATGGGTGGCGTTGGTGCGATGGGAGAAGGCGTCACCGCTGACAAAGACGGCAACATATACGCCGGGGACGTCGGCGTTTTTAAAGGTATGACCCGTTTCGTTCCGTTATTAATCCCCTAACAATTAGTCAATTCTGAAAATACTGCCGTGAGACGTTGTCTTCTTTTCGCCCAGTTGTAGGCAGGGACACTATTTTCAAATGTAAATGAGGCAAAAGCATGCGAACTTTATCCGCAAAACAAAGAATAAAAACAGCTATTTTCCTATTAGCCTTATTACTCTCTGCCGGCAACACTGCGCGAGCTCAATCACCAGAATCTGCTCCACTTGACTCCACAGGCTTTCTCACAGAGCGCCTGAACAGAATCGATGAGGCAATCAATGCAGAAATCGCGAATGGGAAGATACCGGGCGCAGTGGCGCTGATTGCTCGCGATGGCAAATTAGCGTACCACAAGAGCTTTGGCTTTTCAGATATTGCAGCCTCAACCCCTATGCAAAAAGACAGTATATTCCGCATAGCTTCAATGACAAAAGCTGTGACGGCTGCAGGTGCGATGATCTTATATGAGCGTGGGCTTTTTCAGCTGAACGACCCCATATCAAAGTACGTTCCCGAGTATGCCGATATGATGATGGTCTCTGAGGTAAATTCAAATGGTGATGCATCCGCCGTAGTCGCCGCCACGACACCGATCAAAATTATTGACCTTTTTACGCATTCCTCTGGCCTCAGCTATCCGTTCGCATCAAACAGCGTTCAGAGTTCTTATGTCATGGCTGGAATAATTGATGGAATGACCAGCAGAGAAACGACGTTGGCGACTCAAATGAAATTATTAGCTGAGCAACCATTACTTTTTGAGCCTGGATCAGACTACACCTACGGCCTGAGCCTAGACTTACTCGGATATCTCATCGAGGTTGTCAGCGGCAGTTCATTAGATCAATTTTTTGACGAAGAAATTTTTATTCCATTGCAAATGCACGACACCTATTTCTATTTACCTGAAAACAAGGCTAATCGACTTGTCACGCTCTATGCAGAGACAAAAGATTCAGAATTAATTGTCTCGCGCGGTAACGAATCTAATATTATCCTCGACAACCCTCGTTATCCGATTGGAAACGGCAAGACCTATTATTCGGGGGGTGCCGGCTTATCTTCGACCGCCTATGATTACTCTCGTTTCATCCAGATGTTGCTTAACGAGGGAGACTTGGATGGCTCTAGAATCCTGAGCCGCAAATCGGTAGAACTTATGCGCAGTGCTCGTATAGACTCAAACGGCGATCAAGTACCTGACTTCGGTTTGAGTTTTGAGGTTGTTGTTGATCCCGCTCAAGTGGGTGAGCTTGGTTCAATTGGCACCTTCTCTTGGAGCGGCGCATATCTGACCTCCTATTGGATTGATCCAAGTGAAAATTTGATTGCCGTGTTTATGTCTCAGGTTCGACCAAGTCAATCTGACATTCGAGCGAAATTTAGCACGCTGGTATACCAAGCACTTAAATGAGATTTTAGAGAGGTCCTGTTACCAGAGAATATCGAAGAACAACGACATAAGGTTTTCAACGACGAAGATTCCAGAAATTGTTGTCAGAAAACTTACATAGCGCAAAACAAATAATAAGCACGCACCATCTCTTGACATATTTTATTCAATTGTATAAAGTACACGAATACACAAATGTTTCTGACGTTTATGTATATCAAGATACAGAGTTATCGCATATGTTCTCTCTCCTTTACGTATGTACTGACTCTTGTTATGTGTCTCCTTAGCCCAACGCCTTTGGCTGTTGGGCTTTTTTTTATCCGTGGCGGGGTCCTTCCCCTGAGATGAAAGATTCTTTACACTCCGTCCCCATGAAAGCATCTTTGAAAACAAAGCATTCGTCGGCGCAAGTTAACATGCCGTTAACTGATAGAGCGTTAGCCTATTTCCGCGACGCTATCCAGACAGGGAAAATAAACCCTGGCCAAGAAATTGACTTCGCTGCACTCGCCAAAGAATTAGGCATGAGTCGCACGCCTATTCGTGAATCGATACGCCAGTTAGTGACTGAAGGGTTGCTCGAACAATTGCCGGGTGGATCAGTCTGCGTCACTCAGCTAACAGCCGAAGAGTCCGAAGATTTTTACCATGTTCGTGATGAACTGGAAATTACAGCTGTTCGCGCGACCGCCCTACATATCTCAGATTTAGAGATAGAAATGCTCAAAACCAATCTATCTCTTTTTAAGTCAGCACGAAACGAGCCAGAACTGCTTGCCAAAATTGACAACCAATTTCATGTGGTTATCTACGACGCATGTAATAACAATTACCTGTCCCAGACGCTAAAACTATTGCGGACAAGAATCGGTCAATTGAAAGGGAGACCATTTGATAACCCCGCTCGTATCGACGATGCGATTCAAGAGCACTCCGAGATTATCACAGCCATTGAATCAAGAGACCCTGATTTGGCAGAGAAGGCGGTGGCCAAACACTATTCGGAGGCTCGAAAATCTCGGCTATCACTTGCTTGACCAAAGCCCCAGAAAGCCCAGAAAATATTTTTTTAAAACCCACCCCCACAACCGAATACTAAGAAGCGACTTTAGATTGCCACCTACACCGAACAATATCGATTCAATGTAATCTCTCACGAAAAATATTTCTTCGCTGGTGCCAATAAAGACCCTCTTAAAAGACAAACCATTGAATGTCATAATTTAACAAAAGATGATTTGCTTCCAAAAATCTTATCACCAGCACATACTCGCTATCGCATATAAGCCTTGTTTTTTAATGAGATTGCCGTTATTTTATACAATTGAATAAATTTATTTGAATGTCTCGACCTTTCGGTACAAACCCCTACATTGTTTGGCTAGGCGGACTCGACAAAAATTGGAGAGCAAAACGATGCGATACCCCATGAAATCACTGTTCCTGCAGGGCCTCATACTCCTCTCGTTCATCAGCACAACGAGTCACGCGCAACAGCCTAGGTTTCTCAATCTATTACCAGCCACAGGACTCGCAATCGTCCCGCTAATGGAGGGATGGATTGCAAACCCCGATGGCTCAAAAAGCTTCTCATTTGGCTATCTCAATAGAAACAAAGAAGCAGTTGATATTCCACTTGGGGACGCCAACTTCATAGACCCGCTTGGGTATGATGGCATTCAACCCACGCACTTCCCTGCAGGTCGGCACACAGGAGTTTTTAGTGTCACAATTCCTGAAGATAAAGCGGAGACTGAGGTTTGGTGGAACATACAATCTGGCGACAGCGAAATACTCAGGGTTCCCGGCCGAATAGGACGAGCTGGCTACGAACTCGATTTCATTCTTCCACGCCCTCAGGGATCAATGCAGCCTCTTGCGGGCTTTGGCGAAAGCACCGATATCTCACCGGGATTGCTATCATCGGTCCGCGACTACCCCAATTCCGTGACCGTTGGGGCCGGTGTGCTACTAACAGTCAGGGTGAAAGACACATCGGAGCGCGAACCCAATGATCTGCAATTTTCCGAAGCGCTGCCCTTGGGTGTAACATTTAATAAGTTTCAGGGCGAAGGTGCCGTAACATTCACTCGGCATCCTGAAAATATCGACCTCACTAAGGCTGAAGAGAAACCAAAAGAGCCGTCGGTTTTGTGTCAAGGTTGCACATTAAGTGCTGGCAAAAAAGGCCCGAATACCGTTTCTGTCTCCGGCGGCCAAGGCCTTGCCCGCGTCTATGCCAGCTTCTCCGAACCCGGAGACTATATCATCCATGCGAAGGTCGATAATTTCTCTGCACCAGACAGCTCTAACACCAATCAATGTTGTTGGACCAACGTTTACCAGAGGGTTACGGTTTCTCCGTAGCAGTGCTTTAAGTAACCTTGACTGAAGGCGATAAGGCGTCTGTATACGCTCATGCTGGGATCGAGAAGATATTTTTCCTTGCAAACATTTCAAAGCTTGTCAGCTTCGAGTAACGCTCAGCCGAAAATTTTTCCCGATTCGAAGAATAAGTAATACAAGGCCTTGTGTTCGTCATGCAAAAACGATAATTTATACACTTGAATAAAATAATTCAAAGGAGGACACCATGCAAGTTGCCAGAGGCCTACTGAGCTTTACAGCGTTCGCTATATTCGGACTTCAGGGCAAAGCCTTGGCACAAACTAGCCACGCTGATAACCCCACATACAACGGCAATGTCGGTAAAATCCTCAACGAAAACTGTGTCGTTTGTCACAGAAAGGGTGGGATCGGTCCTATGCAATTGAGCAATTACGATCAAGTCCGCCCATGGGCACCCTTGATTCAACTGAAAGTCGCCAATCGCGAAATGCCTCCTTACGCCTACGACCACGGCGTTGGCATTCAAGACCTCGAGGGCGACTGGCGTCTAAAACAAGAAGATATTGATACGATCGTCGCCTGGGTTAATCAAGGGTCGCCCCTAGGCGACGCCGATCTTGTGGTTGAAATACCCTCACTTCCAGATCCAAACGCGTGGAGTTTTTCAAGCGAATACGGTCAGCCCGATATGATCGTGGCATCAGAGCCCATGGATATACCGGCTAACGGCGGAGATTTATGGAGCAAGCATTTCGTAGACATGGGGCTTACCGCAGATCGCTGCATCAAAGCCGTGCAAGTAAAACCGCGCGGCGAGGCACAAGCCGTTGTTCACCATGCGAATTCAGACATCTATGCGCCAACCGAAGATGGAGAATTTGCGACCTACGGCCAACTCACCGAATACGCTATGGGTAAATGGGGGGAAATCGTCCCCGAGGGCGTTTGTCGAACGGTTCCCGCAGGATCGCAAGTCCGCTGGAGCATCCACATGTTCCCCGGCGGGCTCGGTGCAACAGCTCAAGGAGAAATGATCAAAGATAACGTTGTAGAAGTCGGACTTTGGTTTCATCCTGAGGGGTATGAGGAGCAAGCTAAGTACAAACAAGATTTGAAACAATACCAGATTGGTCGGGAAGGAGATCTTCTCATCCCGCCGAATGGCTATACGATGGCTGAGGGCTTCCAATCATTTGACCACCCAGTTCGAATCGACAGCTTCCAACCGCACGGCCATTTGCGAATGAACGCAGCCTCATTGGAAGTATTCTATCCAGAAACCGGTCAAATAGAGCCCATTAGTCAAGTATCTAAATGGAGTGCTACTTGGCACCACAGTCATATTTACAACCCAGATGTCGCTCCTTTAATCCCCACAGGAGCCATCCTTGTTTTAAAACAGTGGTATGACAACACGTCAGACAATCCTAACGTGACCGACCCCGATCAGTTTGTTGTTTGGGGAAGCAGGACAGCAGATGAAATGAATCATGCATGGATTGCAGTAACCCACCTAGATGATGAGGGCTTTGAAAAAATGTTAGAAGAGCGAAAACAAAACGAACAACGGTCACTTGCAAACAATAATTAGACTTATCCCAAAAACGCAATTTGTTATGACTTGTAAGAAAGGCCGGGTGGGCTCCCCCACCCGGCCTTTCTTACAATTCTGCGTCCTCCCCACCTGCATGGGGAAGAGATATTTAATCGAGTAGTCTGGTACGAGCACTTAGAGCAAATGTTCTCTATAATAAGAGTAGCATTTAGCGACCAGTGAATTATTTAACGTCCTATGTATCTAAAAACAATTAAATATCAAGGCGACTCAGATAGCCAACGTGTTGAGTCATTTGTACTTTTGATTTGTCACTGAACCATTCGTAGTAGAGTTGCGCATAATGCCACTTTGTTTTTTGTACCGCTTAGCCGAAGTACAGCATGGCGCCCCCATCCGGCCCGAAAATTTTTCGAGCCTGACATTTGAGACAGGTTTCGTCACCCGCCATTTCTTTACAAAAAGCATTCCTTTTCTCTCATCATGACCCTCAGCTCAAATATATGGAAACTATATGCTATCAAGGCATCAAAATGGATGATGCTCTTCATGCCAATTATTTGGTTATTTTATGAAGCTAATGGATTGACCATCAGAGACCTGTTTGTGATCCAATCCATCTATTCGGTTACGATTGTTTTAATTGAAATTCCTTCAGGTTACATTGCCGACGTCTTCGGGAGAAAAAACTCGATGGTGGTCGGCACATTCTTCAGCTTTCTAGGGATATTAACATACACACTCTCTTTTGGATTTGATGGCTTTCTCCTAGCCTCTCTCTGTTTGGGGATTGGGCAGAGCTTTGTCTCCGGGTCGGATACCGCAATAATGTATGACTCCTTAGCTGAGTTAAATCGTAGTGAAGACTTTATCAAACTCGAGGGGCGGACAATTTCAATGGGCAACTTCGCTGAAGCAACAGCCTTCGTCATTGGGGGGTTTTTGGCACAAATCAGCTTACGAACGCCGTTCTATTACCAGGTTGGTATAGCACTCGTCGGTTTCATCATTGCCCTTCTCTTGGTTGAGCCAAAAATAACCCGTCTAGAAGATGGAGCAATTAAGCCTTGGAAAAATATTAAACGAATTATTCGCTACGCATTGGTGGAGAAGAGTATCTTAAGGGCATATATTTTCTACTCAGCAATTGTCGGCGTCGCAACATTGACGATGGCCTGGTTTGCTCAGCCCTATCTCAAGACCCTCAACATAGGCATAGTTTATTTTGGAATAATCGGCGCCGGATTAAATCTTGCTGTCGCGATAACATCTTTTTATGCTCACGAGATAGAAAGGAAAATTAACACCAGAATCTTGTTTAGCTTAATCCTTCTGTTTATTGTCAGCGGTTATTTCACAATAGCCTATCTCAACAACCTTTGGGGTTTATCAATATTAATACTGTTTTACATGACTCGAGGGGTGGCAACACCATTGCTACGAGACTACATGAACAGACACACCCCCTCCGAGATGAGGGCAACGGTAATGTCCATTCGCAGCTTTGTCATTCGAATTTTCTTTGCCTCAACATCACCTATGCTCGGTTATGTCGCAGATGTTTATAGCTTACAAAACGCCCTCTATTTATCCGGAGCACTTTTTTTTGTCTTTGGACTCCTCATCTTAATCTACCTGATTAGTGAGAGTAACGCACAATCCATTGACCCGCCGACTGCAACTCAAGTTTGAAGGAGCTACCTAAATGCTAAGTATGACTAACGAGACTAACAACTATATTTTTACTGGAACCTGCCGTGCTGGAAGCGGCGTGGTCGCTGCCGTTACAGGATATTTAGCCGATCGAAAATGTTACATCTGCGCGCTAGAGCAATTTGACGACGAGTCTACTGACAAATTTTTCATGCGCGCGGTTTTCCGGCTTCAGGAGGGGTCGCCATTAATTGACGATATTAGACAAGGATTTGACTCAGTAGCCGAGAAATTTGTCATGCAGTGGCAGATTCATGACCCAAAAGTCCCAGTAAAAACAATTATTATGGTCTCCAAATATGACCATTGTCTCGCCGATATTCTCTACCGTCTGCACAAAGGTGAATTTAACATGCAGGTAACTGCGGTGGTTTCAAATCACACTGACCTGCAAGCAATAGTAGAGCGAGAAGGCCTAATTTTTATACACCTCCCAGTCACAAAAGAAACCAAGCTAACACAAGAGCAACGGTTAATCGAAATCATTGACGAAACCGATACGGAACTAGTTATCCTAGCGCGATATATGCAGATTCTCTCTAACCAACTCACTGAACGTTTGTCTGGAAAATGTATTAATATTCACCATTCGTTTCTACCTGGTTTTAAAGGCGCAAAACCTTACCATCAGGCTTTCGATCGCGGCGTCAAGGTTATTGGTGCCACTGCTCACTATGTGACTGCAGACCTGGACGAGGGACCAATCATTGAGCAGATGCTGACTCGTGTTGATCACAATAACAAGCCTAAAGACCTCGCGAAAATGGGCCGTGACAACGAATCAATGGCACTAGCCCGCGCAGTTACTTACCACATAGAACGTCGAGTATTCCTCGACGGCAACAAAACTGTGGTTTTTCTCGGCGGATAAGCACGAGAGCATTTTTGCTTTTTAGTCATTCGTCAGTTTTTGAAATCTGGCATGCGTATTTCTTATCGGGCCGTCAATTAGATCTCGTTGCCCCATCATTATCCTTTTCATCTGAAGACATAAATTCACCACGTGGGATTGGAGCGAATAGGAAAAGCGATAACTTACCTGTATTATACAAATGTTTTGTAAAGCTACAGGACACACTTGAACAAGCTCTGGCTTCTTCCAACAATAGCCGAACTCGGAGCGCTATTAGCCAATAGCAACGAAAAATAAAAGGACCCCATCAAAATGAAAACCCGCGCGGCCGTGGCTCTCGCTCCAGGCGAACCGCTTACTGTAATGGATGTGAATCTCCAAGGGCCGCAAGCCGGCGAGGTTCTTATTGAAATCAAAGCAACAGGGGTTTGCCATACTGACGAGTTCACTCGTTCTGGGGATGATCCTGAAGGGCTGTTCCCCTCAATTCTTGGTCATGAAGGCGCAGGCGTTGTCCTCGAGGTTGCTGAAGGAGTCACTACACTGCAACCTGGCGATCATGTTATCCCGTTATACACACCAGAATGTCGCGAGTGTTATGCCTGCCTCAGCAACAAAACTAATTTATGCACCGCTATCCGCAACACTCAGGGACAGGGATTAATGCCCGACGGCACTACTCGGTTTTCCATGCTAGATGGCACGCCTATTTTTCATTATATGGGCTGCTCAACTTTTGCCAAACACACAGTAATGCCGGAGGTGGCTCTTGCGAAAGTCCGGAAGGATGCTCCCTTCGACAAAATTTGTTACATCGGCTGCGGCGTCACCACGGGCATCGGCGCGGTCATAAACACGGCGGGAGTCGAGATTGGGGCAACCGCCGCAGTGTTCGGTTTGGGTGGAATAGGCCTTAATGTCGTGCAGGGACTCAGAATGGCTGGTGCGCACACCATAATCGGGGTAGATTTAGCCGACGATAAGGCCAATTTGGCGCGCAAATTTGGAATGACCCATTTCGTCAATCCATCGCAGGTCGACAGCACAGTGACTCAGGCTATTATCGATTTAACCAAAACTGAAAAAGATACCTTCGGAGGAGTTGACTACTCTTTTGATGCAACCGGTAACGTGAATGTAATGCGTGATGCTCTAGAATGCTCTCATCGAGGATGGGGTGTTTCAGTAATTATTGGTGTCGCACCGATGGGCGCCGAAATCAGTACACGCCCCTTCCAGTTAGTTACTGGCCGCGTTTGGAAAGGTACAGCCTTTGGTGGCGCGAAGGGCCGCACCGACGTACCCAAGTTTGTTGATTGGTACATGGAGGGCAAGATTGAAATCGATCCGATGATCACGCATAAATTACCACTAGACGACATTAATTTAGCCTTTGAGCTAATGCACAGCGGCCAGAGTATCCGTTCGGTTATAGAATTTTAATGAAAATTATCTCAGAAGTTAAAAGTCATGATGGCCGGCAACTTGTCATTCGCCATGCATCGAGCACGACGAGATGCAAAATGACTTTTGCATTATTTTTACCTCCTGGTGAAGGACCCTTTCCAGTTGTTTGGTATCTTTCAGGCCTTACCTGCAGTCACGCCAATGTCATGGAAAAAGGCGAATATCGACGGATAGCATCTGAGCTGGGAGTTGCTATAGTTTGTCCTGACACGAGCCCAAGAGGCAACACGATTCCAGACTCCACTCCCGATGACTGGCAATTTGGCCAAGGAGCCGGGTTTTACATCGACGCAACAACGCCTCCTTACGTACAGAATTATCAAATGTATAGCTACGTCATGAAAGAGCTCCCGGAATTACTTTTTGCAGCGTATCCTCTAGCGCCTAACCGACAAGGTATTTTTGGTCATTCAATGGGGGGACACGGCGCAATGGTATTAGCCCTACGAAACCCTGGAGTATTTAAAAGCTGTTCGGCTTTTGCTCCCATCACACAACCTTCAACCGCGGCGTGGTCACAACGAGCATTTCGCGAATATTTAGGAAGTGATGAATCGAGTTGGCGCGAATGGGATAGCGTCTGTCTTATTGAAGACGGCGCTCGGATCGATTCGTTATTGGTTGATCAAGGCGATGCCGACGCTTTTCTAAATGACGGACTTCGGCCGCAACTTTTAGCTAAAGCATGTGCTGATGCTCATATCAATCTCACTCTGCGAATGCAGCCCGGTTATGACCACTCGTACTATTTTATCTCCAGCTTTATGCCCGAACATATACGCTGGCATGCGGCACGTTTAGCGGCTTAAGCATCTCCAATTACCGGTATTTAAAGCAACGTCTTCCAAAGACAAAATTTTCTTAGCAGAAAGTCTTGCCACTAAAGATTGCTTAATCCGTTTCCATGCTCTTCAAAGAACAAAACATTTTGTTTGCTCAATTGAGCTCCAAAGCGCAGTTTGCACAAGTTAACAGCACTTCAGGATTTGATATATCAATTAAAGATTCGTAGAACTTTAGCATGCCATCAACAGCCGAAAAAATCTCAGGTGTGTGAATCGAGACACCAGCATTTTTAAGTAACTCACTGACCAATTTCTCTTCAAAGGAAATTTCTTGACCATAGTAAACGACTTCATACTCTGCCAATTCCGACAGCTCTGCAGCATGAGCAATAGCTTCATTAATATCACCAATCTCATCCACCAAACCCAATTCTTTTGCAGCTGTTCCAATCCAAACTCTGCCGCCTGCAATGGCCCTTATATCCTCATAAGATTGAGATCTTGAGTCAGCCACAAATTGAATAAATCTATCGTAGACACCTGCAACGGAGCTCTCGATAATCTTATCTAAGTCTTCATCAATCGACTGAGTGAGGTCCCAACCACCATAACGAGAGGTTACTACTCCATCAAAATTTACTCCGATATACTCCATCACATTCTCAAATGTGGGAAGAGCAACTGCGACACCGATAGAGCCAGTAATAGATGTTGGTTCAGCAAATATATAATCCGCAGGTGTTGAGATATATACCCCACCAGATGCAGCAACATCACCCATGGAGACCACGACATCGATTCCTTTTCTTTTGGCTTCAATCAATTCGTCACGCATCATTTCACTGGCGATAACTGACCCGCCCCCACTGTTGACACGCAAGACAATTGCTCTGGTGCCCTCATTTTCGTGGGCTGACCTTATCTGTTTTACAATTCCATCCGCGCCGGCAACGCCCTGAGAAATGCCACCCTCCATGATGGCTCCCTCCACAGTTATTACAGCTACTTCATTGTTACTCGACATTGAATCATCATCCAAGCGAAGGGCATACTCTTGATAAGAGATAGACTTAAACGCAGCTATCCCAGCCTCTTCGTCCTTACCAAATTTTTCAATCATGTATCGTCGAAATTCAGGAAAAGATTTGGTGCCGTCAATCATCTTTTTAGAAATCGCGAAAGCGATGTTACTTACTGCTGAATTATCAAATATGCCAATGAAATTATCTGCAAAAAGCTGAATCTCCTCAGAGGCGATTCCTCGTCCCTCTGACATAATGGCCTTCATTTCCTCCCAAATAGGAAAGAGATACGCCTCTCGCTGAAACCTGTCATTGTCAGACATATCAGACCTTGTATTGCCTTCAACAGCGGATTTGAAGTCTCCATCGGAATAATTGTGGTAGTTGATTTTTAGGTTTTCGAAGAGCTCTTTTTGATAAGGTCTCATTCCGCCAAGGCCGCCAATGCTCACAGCGCCCACCGGATGCAGCCATATCTCTGAGGCTTGAGAAGCCATTAAGTAAGAATTTGTTGTCAGGCGGTCATTAAACGCAATAATTTCTTTCCCTGATTCTCGCAAAGCTTTCAGTTCTCTCGCAATATTTATCGCTGTTGTCGGCCCAGTAAACCCAGCTCTGGAAAAATCAATCAACACAGCTGGAATGTCGTCATCTTGTGAAACAGCCTGAATCAGCTGAACAAGGTCCCTCGTTTGGATTTGGTTAGTCGATCCATCGCCACTTATATTGGCTAAGAAATTACCTCCGAACACTTCCTGGTCCACAACGGTGCCCTGCGGGTTCAGAACCAGTACCCTGCCGCTTGGATCTGTCTCGGGCGCGAACGAAGTCAAACTGCTGAGAAACAAGACTACAAAAAAAATCAAAAACAATGCTGTGGCAATATTTAAGATCAATGCTCTAGCTTTTCCTAAAAAACTATTGAGCCAGCCAAAAATTGACTTAAATTTGTTCATCACTCATCCCTCATTTGCCAAAAGCACCGTAATCATTCCCTACGCCCAATTCTATTAATGGTGAAGCAAAGGGTTCGTATCGTTTAAAGAATTTAGCGCACAGGAATCAATACCGCTGAGACGTCACACGGTTCTTATCCTAACATGCACGCCAACGTGTTCTGGATACATGATCCACTAACTCAAGTATTTAAACAACAAGCATCGCGGTCGCTTTAATATTTTTTTTAATTTTCAGAGAAATAACATCTCATGAAATAGTCTACCAGGCGCTAAAGTAAATCCGCCAGCGACCAGAAGCGCCCCAACATACACTCCTATCATTGAACGAATATGTGCATTTTTATGCTTTTCCAACTTGGTTTTCTTGAATTTTCGGATGCTCCAAATCGAATAAATCAAGTTACCAACTGTGAAAGGGATTAGAAGGTGTATCCAAGAATAAAACCGAGGGTTGAGCACTGCGTCAGTCATTGGTGAAGTAATAAATAACGCTGTAACAGAAACGATCGACAAAAAAGCAACCCAAACACGTCCCATAAATTTGTGGTGCCTTGTTCCTTTCCTTTTGAAGAAAATATATAAACCAAGAGGAACTGCAATTAATGCAAAAAAAGCGTGGATATAAATTACTACCATAGTCATATTTCCAGCAGCAGTTTACGGTATGCACCCAAAATGAATGACGCCGACTCAAAGCTGGGAGGGCCAAATTTTCCTCGGACATTGTTAGAGAAGCCGTACTCTTCTTTTGGAATACCCAAAAAATTGGTATCAAGTTTCTCATTCTCGTTAGCATCAATATAATATCCAACCGCATATGTCCCAACAGGAATATCAAACGTTTCTTTATAGGTTTCTGTGTCAATATTTTTTATAGACCCAGCTATAATCCCAGGCTGCGGGCCAGGCCTGTCACCCCTATCTGACTCAAAAGCTTCCTTCGAGCTATAAATTGCCAAATGAAGAACGCCTTCTTTAGTGACTCCAGTGATTTCAACTTCCAAGGTCGCTGCTCGTAATGTAAACGAACATAAAACCAATAGGATG
>MDTG01309417.1_pt1 | contig 19248 bp, 20 predicted proteins | sample 811421 | NCBI WGS metagenome assembly MDTG01 (sample SAMN05326645, study PRJNA326480) | marine metagenome | isolation source: seawater | place: Pacific Ocean: South East | collected 2011
AATTTTAAGAACAGTTCTGTTTTGTCAGAACCGCCCAGTTTTGCACCCACGCGGGATGCTGGATTGGCAGTTGTAAGAGCCATAATTGTTCCTTTGGTTGAGTTTAATTAGGTTAGTTTTTGTCCTTCCGAATAGTTGCAACTACGTTGTCCCGCTCACGGGGCATAGATGTCTCTAGTCTTGAGACGAAAGTTATTTCTTCTTCTTCTTGCGAATACGAAGAGATTTGAGGTCAGCCCCTGTGATCTTGTCGCGAGGCGCGGCAACAGCAGCTAACTTCTTTTGTTTGGAAGAGTATTTATGTTTTGGCATTTTACTTTTTGATTTTAAGGCTAACTCTAGCTTTCTTTGTATTTGCTACAAATTGTTTTCCCTTTGATCCTTCTCGCTTTTTCTTGCGAGCAGTCTTTGCGCGTTCAGCTTTGGATAAGCTTCTAGCTTTAGCCATCGGAAGGCAACGGTCGGGATTCTTCTTGTTCTTAGACGTTCCGCAAGCTCCTTTAATCGATCCGTCTGTTCCGATTCTGACCCAGTTTTGCCGTCTCCACTTTGCAAGCTCACCCATTACTTTTTCTTTCTAATCTTTAAACCTTTGCGCTTGGAGCCTTTTGCATAGTTAGGGTCTTTGCAATATTTGCTTGCTGCCATGTTTGCGTAAGCAGAGGGATACTTATCAAAGGTGCGCTTTGCCCAAGCAATACCTTTGGGACATATCTTGGCCATACTATTTACCTACCTTTCTCATGGCTAACGCGTGAGCTTTAGTAAACGACATGCCTTTCTTCATCTGTTCTTCCATAAGCTTCATATGCTTAGAAGAATGATGCTTCTTGTGTCGCTTCATAGAGAGTTGTTGTCGTTTGGTAAGAGCGGCTTTTTTCATGCCTAAAGGCTTAGTAGCCCATTTTCTTTTTCTTTTTCTTACCTATAGCAAGTTGTTTACGTTTCATTTTCATACATTTATCGCATCCACAGTTTTTCATAACTAACACTTCCATCTGCGGAGAGCTAAAGCTTTACGAGTAGGAGACCCGTCTGGTTTCTTCATTGCACCTTTTACGCCGCGCATACGAGCACAGAATGATCGTTTGCGTGCTCCTCCCTGGGGCTGCGGAGCTTTGAGATTCGCGCCTGTTTTTCGATTGTAATATTCGCGCCCTTTCTTGGTGAGACCGCCTTTCGGCGATTTGTGTTCTTTACGAAGGCTTACGCCTTTGCGTTTACTCATTCTCCAAGTCGTTTATATAGTGAAGCATGTCGCCGATCAGCTCGCGCTGTTCAACATTAAAGTCGAGGCTGTTCAGTCTTTGGAGGAAGGTCGGGACTTTGCTTTGCCGAACCGTTACGCACCCAGTCATCAATATCAGTAGTGTGCTTATTGTGGCGACGGCGAAATATTTCTTTCTCGTAGGCATTCCTTATGGCAAAAAAAAGCCTCCCCAGTTTTGGGAAGGCTATTAGAAGCTGAACAATTACTGTTATCACTTGTCCTTGGCTTTGCCTACATTTAGTGCGAGCCAATCAACGATCTTGTAGGCTTTAGCAACCCATGTGTCGTCGGTTGGAGTAGGTGTTAATGCAGCTATTGAAGAAGCAGCTGCAACCAGAGCAGTTAATATAGTAATTAGCGTGCTTGAGTTTTCTATTAGGTAGTTGATCATGGTATTCATATAAGATTATTCCTTATTAAAAGACGTTTGATGCAGCGAGTCTCTTCTCGACTGTATCGCGGAAAGCTGGGTCTTTTGAGTAACGTGGGTCACTCATAGCCTCAGTAACTTGAGCGGCTGACATGAAGGGCTTTACGCCGTCTCCACTGGTTGAGCCTTGTGTAAGATTGGGTGGACTACCGCCGCCGCTAAGAAACCTTGCATACATGCCTTGAACGGCCATCTTTGCTTGCTCTACAGAGCCGCTAGTAACTATCTCGTCATAGGCATCAATGTCAGAATCATTTAGATTATCCTGCGCCCACTCCGTCATAGCTTCGTAGTTCTCACGGCCTCCAACGGCTTGCTGGATGTCCAGAGCTTGTGACGTCACCATAGCTTCTTGTCCTGCTATGTAAGCATCCACAAAGGAACTAGGTATGCCAGCCTTCTCTAGCTCTACATACATCTTGTCAGTTAGCTCGCCGCTTTCGGCAAACTCTTCTTGAGCCTTGGTGATAGCGTCGTTGATCGCAGGAGCTGGTTCTTCTTCGCCTTTCGACTTAGAACGTTCAGCGTTTCTAGACTGCTGCTTTTCAAGCTCCTTGTAAGCTTTTGCTAGGTCTTCTGGCGACTTAAATTTTTCATCTAACCATTCTGGTCGATTACCCTCAGAAGACTCTTCAGTGGCCTCCTGCTCTACTTGTTCAGCTTCTGCTGAAGCAGCGTTGGCTATTTCTTCTTCCAAAGCTGCGTTCTTTTCGGCCGCTTCTTGTTCGGCGGCTGTCGGTTCGTTTATGTTTATTTGCTGTAGTTCAGCCATCTTATTCCTCGCTTACTGGTTGGTTTTGCTGTTGAGCTTGTATTTGATCTGAAATTGCTTTAACGCCAGCTGGAGTGGCTTTCTCTAGTAACGAGGCTTGTTGTTGAGCTTGCATTTCGGCGGCCATTTCTTCTTGTGTTTTGACTAGACCAACCGTCTTGATGCCCAGAGAAGTAGCGCGGCGTTTGAAGTATTCGCCCACGTTGACATACTGCGCGACGGCCTGTGCGCCCACCACTTGTGCAGCACCTGCAAGAAATAAATCGAGTTTTTGTAAATCGTGTCCACGGCCGAGGGCTTCTACACCCGTTATGATAACAGGATTTATGACGTCCTTTGGAAGCTTTGGCAAGCGTTTCTTTTTGTTCATTACCTCCATCAATCTAGTGACCATTGGTAGCTGAAGCTCAGTGGCTAAAAGTGAATACAAACCGCCAAGCGACGACTCTAGCTCCATACTTAGCATACGGATTTCTTCCGCTGTGACACGATCCGCATTACGAACAACACCGCTAGTAAGAAGGAAGGCGTGACCCAGACGATCTTTAATGCCATTCATCGTTTCCTGCGCTACACGAAAATCATTAAATTTATTAAGCTGTAGGACGCTGACATCTTGAGCGTTGCCTTGTGTAATAGCTCCGTTCGGGCTATCTGCAAGTGTGCGCGCCCGTGTCGTTCCGTTTGGATTAACAAGAAAGAGGACTTTAGCGGCTGCTGCTGCCCCCTCAACAATGGCACGAGTCAGTGCTTCAAGACTCTGAACGTCTCCAAGGTATTCTTCTACATAAGAGCGACCGTAAGACTCACCGTCGATACGGCTGAATCTGAGAGCTATAAAAGGGTTCTTGTCGAGGGCATAGCTTCCCTCACTGTCTGGGACACGCTCGCCTTCAATATCTTGATATACATGCCAGCCGTTCTCGTGGCGACAGACAGCAGTATATAGTTCAACCTCTTGTTCCATATTGCCGTCGCTAGGAACAAGTGCTTTCATTTGTTCTGTAAGAGCTGAGTAAGCAATAGTCTCTTTGGTAGCTATGTGAATCACACGTCCCATTGGGTCGCGCTCAACCACATAACGATCTAAATGGAAGACACGAATACCGCCCTCATCGGGCATGTAGAGAAGAACGTTTCCAGTGATAATTAAGTGCTTCAACGCTTCGTGCAACGCAGAGCGATAGCTTTCACGAGATACCTCGTCCATGACTGCTTCTTCTACTTTCTGTAAAGAAGCCTCAATACTGCTAATAACTTCTTCGGGTGTGCCTTCTTGGCGCATTCCGTAGTTATCAACATTTAGTCTAAATAAAGGAGCGTTGGGCGGGAGTAAGGCCAACAGTAATTTAGAAGCGAGGTTGTTTACCCCTCGTGCCGCAACGCTCGCAAACGGTGTGTCTAATCTAGAGTGCGAACCAAACCCTTCTTCGGGCATAACATACGGCAGTGTGAGCTTTGAGCAGCTGCGCGCACGGTCTATATACTGATAGCGGTTTCCCTCAAGAGAGCTATATATCTGTTTGGCGGTTTTGTGCATAAATTATGAAACGGTTATACCGTATTGATTACTAATGTTAGCTTCGATGGCGAGACGATTGCTCAGACTATAATGTCCACGCCCTGTGTAAATTACTAACTCTGAAATAAACCCATCAAATTGCCCGCTTCCCGTGTGCGCCCCTGCGCCAATATACTGGACGTATGTATTTTCCTGATACGGGACATTAAACACGCTATTAAAATTATCTATAGACGAAGTTCCCAAGTTTACGTTCTTAATATTTACCGAACCACGATCGCCAGAACCTGAGGTATTGTCTATTACACCCGATATGAGTTGAAGCGCGGGAGAAGTAAGAACCCCCATTTGAGGCGGTTCTAAAGCGACGCCCACTCTTTTTCTTATGGAAGTTGTTGATGTAGTATCCGTAATTATTGTAAACCTACCACTATAAAAATCGTCGTGGAATAAACCTCTTCCGTAAGATGTAAAATTATCAAAGATATAACCATCTGCTGAGGGGTCTTCTAGAGTTGGTTCAACCACCGCATAGACACTAAAGTCTTCTCCTGTTATGTCTTCAGATATTGATAACTTACTAGCATTAAAAAGTAACGAAGGCTTACTGTTGCTCGTAAAGAGAACTCCACCATTAACTATCTGAGGAGCACCCCCAATCGAAATAAGACCTCCGCCAGTTATTAAAGCGTCTCGACCTAACCCACTTTGGTCATACCATTTTATTACAAAGGCATTATTATTAGGCGAGGCTAGACCTGATGGGTTTTCTGACGCCCAACTTGTCAACGTGCCGTTGGTTATCTCCTTGGCTGTGAAATCTCTTTGAACGCTGTCGTTTTGGCGGTGCGCACGAATAACCCTGTTGTTGCCACTGCTGGAGTTAAGATCACGTAGGCTATAAGCCGCCGCCGCGCCGCCTACTACTTTACTTAGTAGGGGACGAGACTGACCTACTCGGTCTGAGTCGTGGACGCGTGCTGTTCTGTCGAGCGGAAGTGCGTCTCTTCCAGACCTTGAGATTGTTCTAACCACCGCTTCACGATCACGGTTGACCGTAAGGTTTTTTGACACCCCGCCTTGCGTGCGGATGATAGTTCTACTTGGCATTTCTAGTAAGAAACGTTTGCACCTGTTCCCATACTATTTACAGAAACAGAAGGCCGACGAATTGTAAGTGCGCTAACACCACGTCTACGAGAGCTTTGTCTCCTTTTGAGAGCTTTATTCTCTACCTTTTGAGCTGTTTTTGTGGGAGGAGGAGGAGGTGCGGGTGGAGGTGGGGGATCGGGAATTTTAGGCGATGACATGCACATATCTATAACATTTCACTTTAAGAGGTTTTATCTAATATATTTTCGTTTTGTTCGCTGTATTTGGAACGGAGAAAATTCACGACACTTCGTTGTCCATAATGAAACACCAAAACGTTGTGGTCGGTCTGTGCTATGAAGTCGCGCTGTGGAAAGCACTCTTCGATTGCGTCCAATAACTCTTTGGAAATCAATGGGAAATTGTCGTTTGTCTTCATATAAGATTATAGATCGTTAATTGTTGTGAGTAAGTTATCTTGGTCAATAGATTCTTTTGTCTGCATCAACACGGTAAAGTTATTCCCTCCGTAAGTGCCTAACACATTATAATCAACCCATTCTACGGCCTCTTCTTGAGTCATTCCTTGTTGGCAGAAAAGGGTAATCATAGTGTCGTAGTCGTAGATGAAAAACCCATTATGGTCTGTTCCTATGATAGCTTTATCTAGACCATCAAACCTTATCGCATGCTCATTCATAGATCGTTAAGTGATGCGGGTAGTTTGTCTTGGTTGATCCACTCCTTTGTTTGAATCAAACACATAGCGTTCCAAATAAGAGCACCGCCATGATCCTCAGATTCGTCCCCTTCCATGTATGCCCATAGGTGTCGGTAGATAGCATCTACATACCTAGATACGGGGATGCCTTGCTTCCAGTTATCGCGGCCATATTTCAGTGCGCCTTGTTCAAACCGCAGGGAGGCGCGCCGAAGAGCTTCGGGGGGCATGAGAGAGGGAAGTCCTTTATTGGTCATAGCGTCACGCACGGCTCCTGTATCGAACTCTGAGCGTTCTCCGCTGTCTGGTAATTTAGTCGGCTTATCTGGATTCATAGGTCTAGTTTTAATTGCTTGATATTCAAAGGTCTTGGGTTCCATAGTTTTACTTGCCCGTCTTGGTAATCTGTATATCTCAATATGCGTGCGAGGCGTCCCGTCAACAGCGCATCAAACTCTAGTAGGTCGTGTTCCCTGTAGATGTCTACAACGGTCTGCCACGTAGCCCCTCGTTCTTTCAGAAAGCGTTCAGCCCTCTTCATGCCTATACCTTTAACACCCTCAAAGCCATCAGTAGCATCCCCACTTAGCGTTTGGCAAAGCAGCGCAAAGTCAGCTTCTTCTACAGACGTCACCACAGTTGTATTTTTCAAGTGGTTGTGCCAAGCGCATGGCAACGTAGCAAAGTCTTTATCGCCGCTAACGGCTATGTAGTTAGGGTTGGCTGTGCACTGGATACCAATAATATCATCAGCCTCTAAGTTCCGAGTTAGCAAACAGTTAAATGTCAACCACATCCACCGCTTTAACTCGCCCATTGCAAGAGGCTTTCGTTTACCTTTTCGGTTAGCCTTATACTCTGGAAACAACTGGTGTCTAAAAGTAGACCTATCACTGAAACAAACTACAAAATCTTCAACCTTCAACCTTTTTTGAATATCATAAAGCTGATACTCCACGTCTACTTTGGCCATAGCTAGGTCTGAAGTTAAAGACCATAGATCGCCATCCCAGTTGACTTCATCTTCGCTGGAGAAAGCAGCTCTATATAGAACCATGTCGCCGTCTATAAATGCTTTTTGATAATCAGACATGGTAGTGATTTAGTAATGGTGTGCATGGGTATAAGGCTGCATTGATCCTGTTTGTTTGGTCGCTGGTATCGCATGAGGTGAGCGTTGGCGGGACTGCTAACAAACTCATCACAAACAATTTCCTCACAAAGATTGGCAAGGTTGCTGCGCGGCACAACAACGAAATCTCTTTGTCGTTCAAACGCAATATGCGTAGCTTCCCCGTATAGCCACCCTTTCTTTCCAGAGTTACCAACAAACTCAATCCATACATACTCGTCCTGCTTGTCTCCTCCCCTATGTATCCGCTTTCGGCTTTTAACATCGACTCTGATTTTGACGTCCACAAAGAAGTCAATGTGTCTAATTTGATCCGTGAAGCCTGTAGCTTGATTTGGTAAACCAAACGACTCCAGGGTCTTAGAAAATTGTTTCTCTGATGATGCGCCCATATCGGCGCAAGAACCGTCTCTATCATTTTTGTTTCGATACATGTCTCATGGGTTAAAATTTACAAACTGTTGAGTTGACCAAGCTTGTGTTCAACACGTTCCCAATACTCAACAGTTGAGGGTTTCTGGTATCCCCGTGCGCCTCCATTCCAGATGCGAGCTGCATCCTCAAGAGTCGCTGGTCTACCTATACGATCCTCGGTGCACCAGTGGCCTATGTAGATACGCATCATTTCTATAGATTTAACTACATCAAATGCGTCTTCGTGGACATATCGATCCTCATTGATGATTCGGTTCACGTCTTCGACGCAAATTTTATGAATCTGTAAGCAACCGTGAGCTTGCCCACCATCGCCCGTCACATCTTCTCTTGCAGAGCTTTCTACAAGGATCATGGCTAGTATTAGTTTCAAAGGTATTTTCATCAGTGTGTGTCCTTCCAGTTATTTCCTACTTTGTATTCGCCGTCCAAGGGACAACGTATGCCGAGAGTTCTGCCAGCCTCTTTTATTGAGTCGCAGAACAAACTGCCGAGAGTATCGGCATGTTCGAGAGCGCAGCTAAATTGAACCTCGTCGTGAATATTTCCGTGCATTTGATAAGGCAGCGTCGCTGACTGAACGAACTCAACGAGTGCTTGTTTCATAATGATTGCGCCGCAAGATTGCAGTAGAAGGTTCAAAGCTGAATGTTCTGATCTACAGATCAAGCGTCGGCCATCTATGCCACGTAGCATGTTTGACATCTTGACCTTCTTTGAAACAGCAGAAGTAAGGTGTCTGAACGCGGGCATAGTAGCCATAAAACGCTCTTTGAGACGCCGCCCATCAGCAGATGTTCCATTGATTATCTGACCGATCTTGGCATCGCCCGCCCCGTAACAAAGAGCGTAGATATACGTCTTGGCTTGGTCTCTTGTCTCTAAGCCAGCGGCTTGCTGGTTAACCGTATGAATGTCACCGTCAAGTATCTTTGAAGAGTATTCACCCCCGTCCCACTCATGCAAGTAGTGAGCTAAACAGCGAAGCTCAAGCCCGCTAGCGTCGGAGCCTACAAGAACCTTGCCTTCGGGAGCGATAAAACAAGAGCGGCACTCTTCGCCATAGTCTGCTCTGACTGAGGGAACCTGCGCCACGTTAGGGTTGTTGTGAGTGCATCTAAAACTTACACAGCCCAGTGTATTTACACCGCCGTGAATAGAGCCGTTACGTTGTAGCTTCAACCAAGCTTGCTTACCTTCAGCTACCTGCCCAAGTCGCTTCTGAACCAGCAGATATTCAAGCAGGAGTAGACTCTCGTCCGTGCCTATCTCTTTCAATACGCCTTCATTTATAACAGGACGTTTCCCTTCGTATTGAGCTGGCCGCCAACCCTGTTCCATGAGGCGTTCAGCAATCTGATCGCGGCTTCCAGCGTTGAACGGAATCTCTTTGGTTTTGTGCTCACCTCTAACAATGGTTTTTGCAGGTATGCCTACCTCAATAGCTGCTTTCTTGGTTGGATATTTATTACCAGCTAAGTCCAGATACCAATATGATTTCATCTCGACAACAGTAGGTTTGAATACAGCTCTAAGCTCATCATCTAGTTCTGCTCTACGAGTCATCAGCTTTGCAGTCAGAGCCTCGGCCGCAGCTACATCAAACGGAAACCCATTCATCTCCTGCTGGCGTATAGCGATAGCAAAGTCGTGCTCAAGACGAGCGGCTTTTGGAGTCAGAACTTCCTGTCTTACCATGTAATCGTAAAGATTTTTAGTGACCACCACGTCTTGCATGCAGTAATCTTCCATCTCTTGTGACCACGTTGACCAGTCGCTGGTCTCGCCGTATGCACTTTTGTTGATACCAATGCGAATACCCCAAGCCTTGAGGCTATGTGAACCTGCCAAGTCTTTCGGTATGTTGCGGCGAGCAAAGTCGTCGTTGCGTATGTCTGGGTAACCTAAACGGGACAAGATCAACGTATCGACCAAACCGTCGTGTTGAAATCCAAACAGCTTCTGTAGCGCGGGGTAGTCAAACCCGATAATGTTGTGGCCGCAGATGCGGTCTGCTATTTGTAATCGTTCTAAAAACTCATTGATGTTGTCAGCCCGATACCGATGCTCTCCATCCGAGTCGATGAGACAGGCACAGTGAATCTCTCTGAGATCAGACAGAGTAGCAAAGTCTGAGATGCCGTTAGTTTCTATGTCAAAAAATACAAGGTCTTTCATGGCTAAAATGATGTGCTAATTTGTTCGTCACCAAACTCACTGAGCTTGCCTGTGGTCGTATCGAATAACAGTTCGCATGCGATACCCGTCTCTCCGCTAAAACGGTTCTTCAATACGCGAACAGTTGTCTTGTTCCTGTCCTCTTCGTCCTGCTGGTTTCTCTCAAGGGCAACTACCATATCGCTAAGACAAGCGATGGAACTACTACCACGCAAGTCAGAAAGCGAGACTGTATTACCATTCTCAAAAGCTCTGCCTTCGGGACGTTTAAGGTGACTTACCAGCAACAGCGAAATGTTTGTCTCTTGGACTAGCATTCGTAGCTTGGTCATTATGATGTCGATCATCTTGCGTTCCCCCTCGCCCCCTGTAAGACCGCTAACAACGACAGATAGGTGGTCTAAAACCACGAACTGAACGCCGTAACACTTGGCTAAGAAACGAATACGCGACAGCAAGTTTTCGCCATCAGTCGATCCAAAGTGGTCATAGAGAAAGAAACGTCCACTGCCGATGGTTCGTTGGTAAGCTGCCTTGAACTCATCGTCTGCGTTGTAAGGGTCGAGGTGCAGCTGCTTGTTCATTTCAATACCAATGATTCCAAGAGCTGTGCGGTCGATACTTTCTTCCAAGGCGATGTAGCCAACCTTCTGGTCGGTGTTCTTCAGAACGTGGTGGGTGATTACACGGCATACCTGACTTTTGCCAATCCCCGACCCCGCACAGAAGGTGACTATCTCACCCCGTCGTAAACCCCTCGTCAGCTTTTGCAAACCTGCGAAGGGATAATCAACACTCTCTTTGTGCTGCGGGTTGATAAGCCGTTCTAACAGCTCATCTCCCGCTACGATATCGTCTGGACTCCAAGGCTTAGAATCCCATATCGCACTAATCAATTCTTTAGACCGCCCTGCAACGAGCATATCGTTTGCATCTTTCAAAGGCAGCTTTGCAATCTTTACTTTGCCTGTAGGCAGGAAGCCTACCGACTCTTCAATTGCTTTGTTTCCGACCTCATCGTTATCAAACATCAATACGATGTCTTTGAATCTATCTAGCCACTCGTAGTGACGCTTGAACATCTGACCTGCTGATTGCGCGCCAGATGGTAAAGAGACTACAGGCCACTTGTTGCCCTGCGCTTGGCTTACACTCAGACAGTCAAGCTCACCTTCAGTAATGACAAGCATGCGGTCGGGCGATCCGTTCGGCCACAGGTGCTGGCCAAAGAAAAAGTTAAGCTCTCCGCTGCTGCGGAACTTCTTGCCCGCGTAGCGATACTTTTGGCCTAGCGGCTTACCGTCTAAATTAAAGTAGTTTGCTATCTGGCAAGCCTGTCCTTGAACGTCAGCAACTTGGTAGCTGAACTTCTTGCATGTGTCTTGGTTGATTGATCGGCTAGTAAGTGCTCCGTATTGTCCCTTAATAAAATTAGAATTAGTGTGTTGTGTGCTAATGACTTCTCCTTGGTTTGTGCTTTTTGTGAACTCTGAACAGCTAAAGCAATAGCTGCTTCCGTCTGCGTTAATGCAACGCGCATCCTTGCTTCCACAAGATGGGCAAGGTTGGTGTGTGGCTATATAGCTTTCTTCAGCCATTCTTCTGGTATCTTTCTGTGACACCAAAGAATGCCGTGCTTGTCGCACCAGTCTGCGTATGTGGTCTTACTGGACTTGGACAAGGTGTTAAATGCGTTTTGAAAAACAAATCTGATATCAACATCGGGGTGCGCCTCTTTGACAAGTTTATGTTTCGTCCTATCGCTCGGAGGCCAGAAGCCTTTGACCTCTAGCACAACCCCGTTTGGTAAAATAAAGTCGGGGGTATATGTGCAGGGTCTGCTATAGGACAGCTTCAACGTCTCGTATGAGAAAGTGACCCCCGCATCAATCAATGCGAAGGCCACTGTGTCCTCAAACTTAGAACGAAAAGGCGTCTTCTTCTTCTGCCTTCGCGGCAACCGTTTCGCTCTTCTCTTCATTCAAGTTGAACGACTCGCCGTTACCGACATAGCCATCTTCTTCGGCGGTGAAACTAAACGATCCACCTGCGCCTCCCACTTCTACCAGCTCAATAATCTGAGCAGCACGAAGTCGAAGGGACACGCCGAACTTACCGCTTGCAACATAGAAGGAAGGTTCAACCCCTAGTCGTAAGACCGAACCGCTTCCAATAAGAGGCGGGTTGGGTAGGACTTCTCCTTTGCTGTCCACAACTGCGACGGTAAACTTGTAGTTGCCTTTCTCAGCAGCCTGTCTAGTTTTGATTTCAAAATCCCCATCTGGCGTGATGTGCATGGGGAAATCATTCTGCGGAAACTTCTTACCATGCTTGGTGCATTCCGCTTCGTATGCTCTGTCATACATGCTCTTGAGGTTTGCCTCAAAAGCCCGATAGTCCTCTTCACTGACATGTAGTTTGCAAGTGTAGTGGTTCTGTCCAAACGCTGTGTCTGGTGTGTTGATGTGCGGGTATACCGCTCTGCCTTTCGGCGTTGTTAGTCTTTTACTCATTGTTTGTTCTCCGTAGGTTGTGCTTGTTTACGAAAAGAAATACTTACTGTGTTTTATTGCGTTTATGTCGGCGTCCCCATAAGAAGGAGGAGCGGGAAAATTTATATGTGGGTGTGCTTCCATCTGTTGATGTAACCAGTCTGAAAGGATGTCAACGCTAAAAAGTTCAACAAAAACTTCGCGCAGAGTTTCATTAAGTAGTGTTGTCTTTGTAGCGTGCGTCGAATACGAGTCATGTATCATCGAAAAATCCCAGATACCTAAGTCGTTGGCACGACAGGTAGTTAGGTGCAAGGCAGCGGAATCCACGGAATGGACGACGTTAGGTGACACGCCATTTATCATGCGGCGGTTAGATATTTGGTCTGACTCTTCGTTGAACTTTACGCATGTGGCCGTGCCGCTGATCCAAGTATTTACCTGTTGTTGATGTAGGTTGTGATACTCTTGATGGACTGGGAAACCAGATGCAGACTTCCAAAACAACGGCTTACCCGAATCAGCAACTAGTCGTGCACACTCTTGAAACCATGTCATGCACCGTTTAGGTTTGTAGAGAATCTCTTCCATGCTTTGCCAAACAACCTTTGATAAGTAGTTGGTAGCGCGGTATCGCTCGTCCTCATCAAAGGGAGCTTTGCGCCCCTTGTCGTGTATCTGCTCCTCATACCATTCGTTGATGTAGGCTCTGTTGCTGTAGGCAGTAAGCCCATACGAAAGACACATGCAGCTGCGCTTCGTGGCCTTGCGGTCGATATCGAAAGCTAACCAAGTAGGAGCGAACTCATTGCCCTCCTCGGCGTCCTTACGCATTTGGTTCTTAGCGTGCTCTGATACAATCCCGTAAATATCAGCAGGTGTGTCGGTTGGTAGACAGTTAGTGACTTCCATGCCGTAAGTGTCCCGCGTGAGGCAGGACAGTATTTGAAGGCCGTTGTTGGTAGCGTCCATAGCAATAGGCATGCAGCTGTTCAGCTTTCCTACACCGTGCAACGTAGCCCATTCAAAGACCCAACTAAGAAACTGCCAAGGATCATCAGCTTCCGTCCACATCAGTTCTTTGGTTGGGTTGTTTGCAATGCGTATCGCATGCTTAGAAAAGTCTTTTGCCCACTGGTAGCGGTCGTCCAGTGATACCTTGTCGTTACCCCATGTATTAGCCCCCTGTATGCCCAGCCAGAAGGCGTGCTCGTCGGTTTTGATTCGTTCAGGACGCGCAAACTTCAGCAAACCACGGCACATGTCAGCCCCTTGGTTTGATAGGAAGGATGGAATCGTATAGACCCTGCCACGAAAGTCGCAGTGCACAGGTGTAAAGAAACGTGCGTCTCGCATCTTCTCTGCCAGATACATAATCTTTGCAACAAGTAAACGGCGGCTCGTTGTGCTTGCGTTACGACTGTAAATGCCAGCAGCTGTCCGTCGCCATATCCTGTTGCTGGTAGAGTTGGTGTGAAAGTCGTTCGGTATGTCGGGCAGCTCTTCGTCTTTGCGATTCGGCAACCCACCAATCTTTACGCTGTTCTGCCACGCCCATTGCATGACATCCAGCACCTCGTGGTTTATCTTCCAAGGCGTATTCTGAAGAAGGTTACAAGCGCGCATTGGTATTTCGATAGGTTTATCGATAGCCCGAAGCATTTCCATATTTGCGGTCTTGATGAAAGGTAGTGTTGGAAGGTTTGTGCCTTCAGTTTTGTAGCCGCCCTTCCATATCGACGTCCAGTCTTCTGGTGTGTCTACTGTCGGTAGCCAAAAGGGTTCGATCAGCTCGCGGTCAGCGTTAAAAGACTCAATCCAGTCGATGGTTTGTTTGGATGCGGTAACAAAGCGTGTCGGTTTTTTACGTCCCTTCTCCAGTATGTAAACGTATTCGATTACCCCCGTGCTGGCGCGCAATAGTTCTACAAGATTCAACCCGCACGCGATACGGTCGCGTCTACTCCATTGCTCAAAGCTAGGCATCAGCCCTTTCTTAGCCTCGTTGTCGGAACTTAACTGAACGTATTTACGAACAGCCTTGTAGCCCTTGTGAGACTTGCGCTTTGCTCCAAGGATGATCCCTTCGCCGCGTTCGGGGTTGTTCTTTACAACAAACGAGCAACGGCACTGATCTTCTATCTTGCTACCTACAAAGTAGGCAACCTTGGCCATGCTGCTTTTCTTTGTGATAACATCAATGATGCTTCGTAAAGAAACGAAAGCTACCGTGTTTATAGCTTCTTTTTTAAGATCGTTTTGCCAGCGTGCATTGTTACGACCCGTCCAGTCTTGAACCAGATTGCGGATAGCTTTGGCATATACAGGTAGACCGCCTCTAATTAAGCGTTGGCCATATTTATTATTTGATTCAGCTTTACGTTCTTTTGAAGACTCGACACGGGCGCGATACCGCCCCATGCCTATCTGCTGCATATCAGCATTGAGTTCTTCTTGAGTAAGGTCTTGCATGCAGAGAAAAATGTCAGCGAAAAGTCACTGAGGCAATGATAAGGATAGGACTTAGTAGGATAAGGTGCTGAAAAAATTAGACTTTATTTCAACAACTTAGCAATAACTACAGGATAAACAGCACTCATAATGCTGGGGTCGCAGGTTCAAGTCCCGCCATAGCCACCATTTTTTCAATAAAAACAATGACCTATAAATTTCTGTAAATGCCACAGCATTTCGATTAGTGACGTTTAGTGACGAAAATGTCATTAAGATGTCACTGGTTCACAGCATTCTTCTCGCTGCTTCTTCGTATCCGCTGCCAATTCTTTAAGAAAAGTAATCTGCTTATTGATATCTTTACGACGTTCGGTGAGGTGTTCTATCTTGTGAGAGGTGAGACGAGACTCATCCCTCAACATGCCTATGCGAGTCTCTATGGACTCTAGGCATGGAGCTTCTTGTTTACATTTAGCCATATTATTTGTAGTTATTGGTTAAGAGAATTACGCGCGTCCCGTAAATCTTTTGGACTCAACTTGACATATTTCATAGTCATGTCAAGAGTCTTATGTCCCATCCAGTGTTGCACTGCTTTGATGTTTACGTTTCGTTGGACAAGTCTGGTAGCACAGGTGTGGCGGCACATGTAAGGAACAAAGTCTGGGTCGTCGTCCTTAAATTCAATTCGTATTTGATCCCAAAACTTTTGACGCTTTTTGTTATCAGCCTGTATCCAGGGGTAGTTCCCATGTGCTTCTTGCTGTTCAATGAGCGCACCATATGCACGATCAGTTAATGGAATTGTTCGCGGGTCGGTTGTTCCTGCGGTATCTTTATATTCATTGACGTCAACAACCCACCCCAAGTCTGGGTCTTGCCTCACATCCTCCATACGCACGTTGCGTGTTTCTTCAGGACGCATGCCTGTATCTATAGACCACTCCATCCACCGAGCAAAGCAACGCATTCCTTTTTCGTTAAGAAAACCAAGGATACGTCCCTCTTCGCTTTCAGATAAGAAACGTCTACGAGAGTTGTTAGGCTGCTTTACTCGTGCCATCGCTGGACGTTTGTTGATAAACCCCCGCTCTTCAGCAAACCGCATTATCTTACCAAGCGTAGCTAGCTTCTGATTGATAGTAGCTGGCGCACGGCCTTTCCTTCTGAGGAAGCCAACAAAGTCGTCAATCTTGTTAGCGTCTATTTCTTGTATGGGCGTGTGACTGCCAAAGAAAGATTCAAGTATCTTCATGTTCACAATACACTGAGACTCGTTCTTTGTCCCCGCCCAGTGCCTGTCGAAACATCTCTCCGCACACTTACCGAAAGAAATATAAGCGTCTTTTGTTTCTAGCAGGTCACCGTAGTTTAGCTTTAGCTTTAACCTGCGGCGCATCTCTGCTTCCCAAGCACTAGCCTCTACCTCAGTATCAAACTGACGGCGATATCTTTTCTTGTCAAAGCTGAAGTCTGCAAGAAACTTATTGTGATTGAATCTAATAGCCACCGTTAAATCCTCCTCACTTTAAGACGGCGATGTCCACGAAATGATTGATTGAAATAGGCTCCATGTTCAAACAGTATTTTATTAGAAACTGTCGGTGGTGACATTTTTCGCTTTTTCCAGAAAAATTTGTAACCCTTATCTATATCGTCAACTAATTGTTTTATTTCTTTTTTATTCATATGCGCTTCGATACTCTCATGCTTCGATACTCCTCGTCAAGCAAAAAAATGCTATGGGAGATATAGCATTTTTTGGCGGCGGTCGGCTGTCTTCGGCCAGCGGCGGCCAAACGCGGCCGAATCAGTGGCGGCCAGTGAGCCAATGCCAAACGGCGACGGCCAGCGCGGCCAGCATTGCCAGCCAAACGCGCAGCAGCATCAAAGTTTCGCGGCTGGCCATTTAGTGCAGCGGGTAATTAACATTAGCAACGGCGGGCTGCCAGCATGCGCGACATTCGCCGCACACGCCGCCGCGCTTGCCAGCTTCACACGTCGCGCCCGTGGCGTAATCAACCGTTGACGTGTGCACGTTTAACCGCTCGGCCAGCACGGCCGACGGCGGCGCGCCGCGCATAAAAGCCGAAAGCCTAATGATTAGATTGCTCGGCCGCTCGCGCTCGGCCAGCGCAGCGCGAACCATTGCCAGCTCGCGCGTAGGAAGCCAGTGGCGCAAGTGTGGTGTCGCGTCGCATACATCAAATATTGCCAGCAAGTGCGCCGCGCTTTGTATGTCGCCGCTATCGTGCCAGCGGAAAAAGCCGCTGCGCTCGGCCGCTGTGATTTGCTCAACCATTGCGGCCGCCCATTGGTCAAGATCGCCGCGCACGGCGTCGAGTCGCCGCTGCATTGCGCTGCGCACATTCGGCCGCGCGTAGTTGCCGCGCATGGCGTAGCACTTGGCGCACGTGCTGGCCGCATTCGCGCGCAGCTTGGTGCCTGTGATACATTCGGCCGCTGGCAAGCTATAACAATGGCAAGGCATTTTAGACGGTCTTGAAAGCGTGCCAGCCGTGGCGGCGGCGCGCTGCATTGTTGCGCTTTTAGTTTCGCGGCGCGCAACGGGTGGCCGCGTGTGTGTGTGTGCATGGTTTTCCATGCCGAAAAAAAAAGCGGCCTTTCGGCCGCCTTGCAATGCTGCGCGCTTTCGCGTGCAACTTTTACGCCACGCTTAACAGCTGGCGATTAAGCACGTGTGCCAGCGCAGCCGAACGACTAGGCGTTTGCAGCGGCGTGCTGCGCCACACGTTGCTAAACGCGTTTTGCAAAGACCACGCGTTGCGCAGTTTAAACTCGGCGTGTTCGGGTTCGTGCCATTGATCGACTACGCGCGCCAAATGCGACGGCGCGCACGCACCCGCGCGCATTGCGCGCACGGCGATATCGTGCGCTTGCGAATCGTCAATAAACGTCGTGCGCAACCTATCATTACGCCGCTCGGTCAACTCGCGCTTTTCAAGCAGCTGCTCAATCGCTTCCGATAGCAGCCACTCAACCGCGCTGTGCGAAAGGCCAGCCGTGTGTTTGCGGCCTAGCACTATCTCATTTGAGAAGCATAGGTTGCTGCATACAAACGGCGCGTCGCCAGCGCACACGGCCGCGCGCATGCTTTTGTCGTGCGAGTTGCGCAGCCCTATCACGCTTGCAATGTCGCCGTTGCGGCTCGGCACGTCGATTTGGAACAGTCCGAAATAGCGGTTGCCATCTCGCGCGAGCAAGTGCGAGTCGGAAAGCACGCGAACGCCGTTATTGTTTGCGGCAGCGTGCAAGTGGTCGATTATATCGCCGTGCGGCATTGGCCGCCAACTAGGCGTTGGCGTCGGCGTGGCCACGGCGCGCACGTCATCAATAGACGCGCGCTTGTCAGTGCCGCGGGAATCGCCCGCCATTGGTTGCCAGTTGAGCAAACGCGGCGCGGGTTGCGGCGCGGTTGTCTGTGCTATGTCTGAAAGCGTGGCGAATAGATCGCCGCCGCTGCTGTGGTTGTCATGTGATATGATCATATGTATTACTTGGTTTATGTGTGTGAACTGCCGCGCGCCGAATTGCACGCGGCGAGAGTTTACTTGGCTAGCCTTTCGTCTATGTCGCTAATTGCCGAGCTAATCTCGGCCTTTGCGCGCTCAATAGTTTCGCGAAAGCTTTCGCCATACGCGGCGTTATAAGCGTGCGCCATTTGCGCCGTTAAAAGCATGCGCGAGAGTTTCAACTGATCGCGCAGCCTCATGTCGTGGTATCGTGCTTTACTCATTCGGCGGCCACCTTTCGCATGCTTTCGACATCCCAAACGTGCGTCGAATATTCGTAATTGCTGCGCGCAGTTTGCGCTGCGTTGTGAATACGCTTGGCCAGCTCGCGCACGCGGCGCAGCTTTTCAAGAGTTTCCGTATTTAGCTCAATGTCGTTAATATCGCCGCGCGTGTTTACCGAATGATGAAAAAGCTGCTTTGCCAGTGGCTCGGCCGCTTTGAGTTGATTATAAAGCCGATTAGCTGCAATGGCAGCCGCCTCGGCGTGTGTGTGGTTTTTATGTGTGTGCATTGTATGTGTGTATGTGTGCGTGTGTGTGATTAAAAAGTTTCCAGTAATATGACGGCGTAAGCTGCGCCGACAATTAGCAGCAACTGAATTAAAAACGAAAGCAAGACTAGTTTGTGCGGATTCATAATTGCGCTGCGTTCGGGTTTGTTTTAACAGATAGCAGCTTGTAAACCTCGCAGCCGCGCACGGCGTCGCATGCTGCGCGCTCGGTCGTAAAGGCCGCTGCGCTTTCGTGATTTAAAAAAGTGTGCCATTCGGGCGAGCCTAGCTCGGCGTCGACGTAATAAACGGCCACTTGGTAAGTTTCGTTATTCATGTGCATTGTATGTGTGTGTGTGAAGTGGCGACGCGCAACGGCGCGCCGCTCGCGTGCTATAGCAAACTAGTGGCGCAGCGGTTGCAAGCGTTAAAATGGCCGACGGGAAAAAAAGAATGCGCGCCCGTGTGTGCGTGTGCGCTCGCGCGCGCGCGTGTGTGCGCGTGTGCGTGTGTGTGCGCGTGTGTGCGCGTGTGTGCGCGCGCACGAACTGGCTTGTTGCCTCTGTCAATTCCTTCCCCATCTCCTCACCTTTGCCTGCCGGGCGGCCAGAGTTGACAGCGCTTCGCTGCTTCCCAATGTCTGCAGGCTCTTCTGCAGTGATCAAAACACACAGTGAGTGTGAAGGAGTGTGCGCGCCCCTGGGTGCAAGTGTGAGACACTGTG
>MDTG01009744.1_pt1 | contig 19247 bp, 29 predicted proteins | sample 811421 | NCBI WGS metagenome assembly MDTG01 (sample SAMN05326645, study PRJNA326480) | marine metagenome | isolation source: seawater | place: Pacific Ocean: South East | collected 2011
CCAAGAATACGTTTTTCATATTCTTGTTTAGAGGGTGTTACTCTTCCAGCTACAGCATCTAAACAATAATTTAAAGTTGTTGCATTTGCTGTTATAGATCCACACCTTGCTCCTACTTCACCTTTTAGATAATCTACCATTATACTACCACTACTTTCAGCTAAAGCAGTAGCCATTGATTCTGGTACTTTTAAATCAATATAACAGTAAATAAAATCATAGTGAGGTGCTGGAGAACCATGTAAAATATATTCATCTTTTATTACTATTCTTTTAAAACCATCTTTAGAAAACCAACATAACTGACTATCAGTTAATTCGTCAGGTTGACCAAATGTTTTGGTAAGATGTTTAGCATATTCTACTGGTTCTTTATTGACCCAATTTGAATAATTTTCTTTAAAAAATCTTTTAAATGAAATCATTTCTTTTTTTCTTTATCTAACATTTGTCTAATCTTTAAAAGTTTTTCTTTATCAGAATGAGTTAACATTTTATGTTTCATTTGATCAGCTTTATCTGGCATACTTCCTTCTTTAGGCTCTTTATATTTACCAGAAGCTTTAATAGCTGCCATAGCAGCTGCTTGTTGAGCTGGATTAGCAAACTTCTCGCCCATCTTTTTTAATCTTTGATAAGCTCTACCAGAACCAGAAAGTCTTTTACCAATCTTTTTCTTCATTTCTGGATCATCTTTTTTTAAAGCAGTTGTCATATAATCTTGTGTTTTTTTATGATAACTTTGTAAAGTGTCTTTACTTAACTCATTAACTTTAGTCTTATCTTTTTCATTATTTTTATCTTTATTATGGATACCATCAGGAGCTAGAGTAACAGCTGCTTTACCTTTAGCTGTTGTACGAGAAACTTGTTGTAGTTTTTTTCGCATAGCCATAGACATATTTTCTTTATTAAGAGCTCTGATCTGATTATTCATTCTAGCTACTTTAAGATCACGCTTCTTTTGATCAACATCTACAGTAGTAACTCTTTTATTATTTGTGTTTTTAACAATATCATTACCTTGTGTATTAGACATTGCTTCTACTTTTAAATCATCATGCTTAGCTTTCGCAGCGCCTTGTCTATACTTGATCATACTAGCAGGCATATTCTTTGGTTTAATATTATAGGAACCATCTCCATGAACATGAATAACTTCATGGTCTTTACCAGCATGTGGTCCTTTAGTAGGTTTAACTGTTTGGCCAACTTTGTATGCTTCATACATAGTATCTTCATTTTGTCTTTTAAGAACTGCTGCAACTTGAGGATGACTATCAATGCCTTTTGATAGTTTATTCATAGTTTTAACAGCACCTGTCATATTACCTTGCTTATATCTTGGATCAGATGCAATACCAATTGCTTGTTTAACATGTTTAGGGTCATGTTTTTTATTATCAACTGATTCTTTACTTGGATGATTCTTTAAATTAACAATTGTCTTTCTCTGTTTATCTAAAGGATCAGTAGCTAACTTAGCTCCACCTTTTCCATCTGAAGCTGGGTCTCCTTTTTTAAGCTGACCTGATCTAGTAAAATATGTACCAGGAGGAGCTTCTTTTGTCTCATTTCTTATATCTTTAAATGTTTTCATTTTGCCGGTACCTTTGCTTTTCCTGTTAATTTGTCAGCAGCCATTCCAACACCTCGATGTCTGTTAACAAACTTATGAATAGATTTCTTTTTTAATTTTTCTCCACCCTCTTTATCATATTTCATTCTATCATAAGAATGAGATATTTTATCTGCCGCATCAGCAGAGCTAGCGGGAGTTTTCTTAAGATATCTGCCTACCATATCTTTTGAAATTTCATTCTGCATAGGTTTTTGCTTAAGGTATTTTGCTCTGGAGATAGGGGGGCCTCCATATTCATTGACACCTTCTTTTGTTTTAACAGGATTAGCTTTAGCTTTAGCATTCATATCAGCATGTCTTTTAACTGATATTTTATGAGCTTTTCTATGATGATCATAGGTATTCATAGCCTTAACCATATCAGCTCTGTTATCAGCTGATTTAATTGCTGCTTTAGCTGATTTCATACCTGATGCATGTCTACTAACTGTACTAGCCATCCTATCAGAAGGACTCATTTGTTCTTCTAAAGCCTCTTCATTAGTTTTTTGTTTACGTCTATTCAACGCCATTTTGGCGTGTGTATGAAGAGGATGATTTGGATTTTTTACAATTGTTTGTAATTTACGAGCAGACATTGTTTCCGGATCCTCTTCTTCTTTTATTTTTTTCATTATAGCCCCCTAAGCTAAATCTTTATCGTGGTTTAATCCACCTTGTTTTTTCTTTTTTATAAATGCATTTACTCTTGCATGGCCCCACTGTGTTGGAGTAGTTCCAGGTCTATGACCTGTCTTCCAAGCTGCTACTCCTCTTCTATAAACTTTTTTTAATGTTCCTACTGATATTCCGGATGCTTTAGATTTAGCAGCAAAGGAATCTTCACCCATCATTTTACGAACAAACTTAGTATGAGATGATGGCTTAGTTTCAGCATTTGCATCTCCTGGAGCAGGTCCACTCTTCTTAGCTTTAAAATGTGCATCTCTAGCTATTTTAGTAGCTTTAGATAACCCTGCATGATACCTAGCAGGTTGAGTTCCTTTACGATCTGCTATATCCTTATCTTGAGGAGTTGATATATCTTCTTGAGCACGTTTAATTTGATCAGGAGTAGGTGCTCCTTTTTCACCTTTCTTTCTCATACGTTCTCCACGTCTTCTTTTAGCGTGAATATTAGCCCATAAACCATTTCCTTCTTTTTGACCTGGAGTCATTTTTTTAGCATGTTTAGTTGCTTCTGGAGTTCCTTCTCCATATTTGTATTCTTCTTTCTTAGCTATTTTAGTAGCTACTGCATATCTTACACTATCTCCATCTTTACCATATCTATCCTTAAAATCTTTTTTGGGTAAATCTTTTGCAACTTTATCTCTTTTAGTAATTTCTTTTTTAGACAATTCTCTCTCAGCAATTAATTCAACTGATTCAAGCCACTGTCTAGTTTTTCCCATAGAAGTTTCTACTATTACATAGTTACTACCTACTACAGTTATTTCTCCAACTTCGTTGGTTTTTTTGATAATAACTTCGTCCCCTTCTTTATATAACTCACCTTTAACAAAAGCTTCTCTAGTTTCTGATAGGGACTTAAGTTGTAAATGTCTTTTAAACTCATGTTGCTCTTTTAATCCTAAACCTTTCCTCACATCATTAAATAGTTTCTTAGCATCTCTATTTGACATACCTGAAGGAAGACCTTGACCAAATTTTGAAAAGTCACCATCTACAGCATATTTTCGTTGCTTAGTACCTGATGCTCCTTCAGCTCCATCTGAATCTGCATCTCTTTGACCTGCTGATATAACTTTTATACCGCCTTCAAAATTAAAAAAGCCGTGATTACTTTTTTTACCATTATACTTATTAAGTTGAATATCGTATTGAGAAACTCTATCACTACCAGCTACCATTACAATTTTTCTGAAACCTTTATTATAAAGATCAGTTAAAGCATAAAAAGGATTAATAGCTTTTTTCTTTATTACAACTTGACGTGCATGCTTTGGAAACATTTTTCGAACATGCTTAATCTTACTCGCATATGGAATAGGATCTTTTTTATTATTTTCTGATTGGGAGAGATATATGTAATAAGGATTTCGTCCAGCTTTCTTAGCAAGAGAATCCATAAGTTTACCATGACCAATAGTAGGTGGGTTCATTCTACCAAAGGTAAAATAAACGGTCTTTTCTTCTTCAATAAGAAATTGACTGAAACGATTTATCATTAGTTATCCGCGCTTTTTCCCTAACTCTGCTTGTCTAAGTTTAGGGGTGATCTTCTTCGCAAGTCTTGTAATACGAGGCGTCATTTTATCTAGCCTCTTTTCTATTTCAGCCTTACGTGCGGGAGTGAGATCAGCCTTGGAAATTCCTCTAGTAATTCTTTTTGCCATCATATTTCTAGCTTGTTTACGAGCACGTCGTGCAAGTACTTTAGCATTAGCAACTTTCATTCTGGCTTTTTTTCTACCTACTCTAAGTCTAGCTTGATACTTTTTCATTTGACGAGATTTAGCTCTTCTCTGTGCCATTGTAAGAGCTTCAGTAGTACCTTCTCCTGAATCTTTCTTACGCTTTTTAGCATTAAGAGCTAATTGTGGATCGCCTGTTTGAGTATAATCTACACTTAAGTAGTCTTTGAAATTTAAAGCCATTAGTTTCTTCCTGGTTTATCCCATCCTTTTAAAATATCTTTGGAAAAGTTGTTGTATGAAAATTCTAATCTATCAACAATCTTAACCGCATCACCACCTAATTTATCAATTGCTACGAAGCCTTCTGCTCCGGTCACTTGAAATCCATTATTAGTTTTAACAAATGTTTTAACATTATTTAGTCTATTTAAAGTATTTATAAGCTTTAATTTTGCTAAAACTATAACTTTTTGCAAATCAAACATAAATTTTAATGATTCTTTATTTTTTGGAGAAAAGAATGTATTAATTTTTTCATGAGCTTGAGCTTTATTAGCTTTACCTCTATCTGTTTTTAATTTATCTATTTCTGCCTTCTGGCGCGCTTTGATCCAATTAATAAGGTTGGATACATGTCTTCTTGTATTTGTAACAATCTGGCCCTTTCGGACGTACGTGTTGTTAAATTGTTCAATAAGTCTTGCGAGATCGGGGTTTGATTCCAACTGTCGCAATGTGGATCCTGCGATTTTGTTGAAAATAAACCCAGCTTCCGAAAGAAGTTCATTAACATATTCTGTTTCCTTTTTTGTCATAGTCACTTTAGATAGATCTCTAAGCATAGCATCTTGTGACCATACGTTTTTCATTTTTTTAAATTTATTAACATTCACTCCGTAAGATGCTTTCATAGTTTCAAAAGTTCTTCCGGTGTAAGTAGTATGCCATACTATTCCAATCTTAGCCGCTTTAATCATTCTAGCAGCTGCTGATCGAAGAGGAACAGCATATACAATTGTATTAGGATGAAAAGTTAAATACTTTTCTCCTTTAATTACTTCTGTTTTAACATCTCCAGGACCAAATAAAAAATCGCCTTGGACTACTCCATTAATACCTAATGATGGTAAATGCTTTAGGGCTAGTTTTAACTTAACACTAAGATCCCCAGAAGTATCATTATCAATATCACTATTAGTTTTATAAACCTTTGGTGATTTATTAAAGATACCTTTCTTCGCAACAAAGAATTTTCCATCGCCAGGATCAATGCCAGCAAAAATAGCAGGAGCGCCATCCCACTTAACACTAACTGATCCATCATGAACCCCTCTTAACATATCTCTAAGTTCTCTTAGAGCTAAAATTGCTTGTCTTGTACCTTTTACTCCCCCATATAGAACTTTATCTTCTATATGAGTCATATGTGTGTTTTTTTGTTCAGTTATGAACTCTGTAAATTCTTGCATGTTTGCCTCACGGCTTAATAAAAGGTTTAATATTTCTAGACGTGTAAGCGTCTATTCGAACATCTTCTGGTTTAACATCTTTTATACTAATAATGTGACCATAAGATTCTTTATGTTTTCTATTATCAATAAAAAGCATTTTATACTTTTTAAAATAATAATCACGGGCTAATTGAGCAAATTCTCTTTCAATTTCTGAATAAAGATCAGGAACTGCTTCTTTCATAAAATTTATATCACCTCGACCTACTTCACCCTGCTTAGCCTTATTTGCTCCGGTTTGTTTTTTAAGGTCTAAAAGTTTAGTAACAACACCTGTAATAGGAATAGTACCACCTAGATTAAAACCAAACACTTCTCCTGTTCTTTGGAATACATCTACTCCTTTTACTTCGTATATATTATTACCTATTCTAGCATCTCCACCTTCAGTACCACCAGCTAGAGCTAGTTTATCATGTAACAAATATAGTAAAACTTCTCCTGGTCCTAAAGCTTGTCCTGTAAAAGCAACTAAATCTTTATACCCTGTAGGGTTATCTCTCTTTAATAATACACATAAGGAGTTAATCTGTTTAATTTGAGTAACTCCTAAAGCACCTGTATTCAAAGCTTTGTTAAAATCAAAATTTTTAAAAAAATGACTACTATATAAAAACTGCATTTCTTCTTTATATGTAAGATCAGTAAAATCTTTATCCTTTACATTAAACGAAGTAATGCGCTGAGCTTTATTAATAAAATCTTTATTTAAATTCTGAAACTTAGCCATGACAGTATTTATAATGACTTTTTTGGAATATCTCTATCTACAAAGACAGATTTTCCTTTTCGTTTAATTTTATATTGATATTGATCATAACCAGAATCAATTAAAGCTTGATTATACCAATCAACCATTCTCTTCATACTCTTATACTCTGATATATCTTCTATCAAAGCAAAAGTAGTATCTTCTTTATTAACTATTTTCATATCATCCTCCAAGGGGACCGAGCTCTTATTAAAGAACTCGATCCATTCATCAGCTATATCATGACGCATTTGCGTATTCAACAGCTTTATTTACAGCTTTAACTTTACGTGATTGGTTAATACCAAACCACGCAGATTGCATACGAGAGTCAGCATTACGACCCATCCTATGATCAGTAAGATAAGTTACTGAATTAAGAGCCTGCCACCAAGTACCTTCAGCATAGTTAGAACCTGGCTGCGTTTCTAAAAGATCATAAGCAGCTCTACCATTCTTAGATAGATCTTTAACAGTTTCTACTGAAGCTGCTTTCCTATGAGTATAAGGAAATACTTCATTATAGTACTTGATAAGATTATCTACAGAGAACTTTTTAGAAGATAGGTACTCAGCCATCTCTTTATACTTCGCAAACTTCTCAGAAGCGAGACCCATTTGCTGCTTAACCATATCAGGATCAAATAGAGATCTATGATTAAGTTTAATAGAGTTAACTGAACTAGAGTTCAGAGAGAACGTCAAAGTATTATTACATACTACTCTAACAGGAGTCATTCTCACGTCAATAGCTTTACCATATTCATGAGGATTAGAAAAAAGCAAGTAGTTATCTACTTGATCATCTCCGTTAATAGAGAATGATTCTTTAACTTTAGCAAGAACAAATACATTCTTACCACCCTTAAGAGAACCAGCAGTATGCATTTCCATATCTCCAGCGAGAACATACTCGTTAAAGAATTTAAACGCTTCAGAGTTCTGAACTGGATTCCAACCCTTACCAACAGTAGTAAGAATCTTACCATCAGTTTCTCTTACCAAACATTTCTGACCGGTAGGCATTTCACGATCATTAAAGTTAATAAATGATGGAACTTCAATTACTCGCCAATTAAGACCAGCTTTTTCCATCATCTGCTCTGGAGCAAGATCATTACTTACTTCAGTACCTAGACCATGCCAGGGTTTTTCACCTGCATAAGCCATTTGAGCTACACCATCAATCATTTCAACTTCATGCGACATTATACATTTCCTCCTTATAAGTTACAATTTCGTATAGTTCGTTGCACAGCTTCCTTCCATAATCGGAAAAAAGAATACCTTGGTTCCATACCCAATGCTCTACACACTGAGGATTATAGAACTCTTCAACTTGAGTTAACCAGCGAAGGGCAGTTAACCTATCACCAGCACCGAGTTTGATAGTATCTTGTACTCTATTTTCAAACTCAGCAATACGCTCTTCTAAGAGCTTTTGCTCGCGCTTTTGATTTTCAGCGAGCTCGTCACAAAGAGCATTCCAAAGCTCTTGCTTTTGACGGGGAGTACGACCGTTCCAGTCGTCCATAAGAAAACCTCTAGGACGCCATCCATTTACGTCCTTAAAAAGGTCTGAAAAACATTCATCTACGTAAGTATATTCCATATTATCTCTCCTTATCATATTATTAATATAATGCCTTTTTGTACTAAGTGCAACTGTTTTCTGCACTTTTTTTCAACTTTTTTCTCATTTCCATCATTTTATTATAGCCAACTAGCCATTCATCAGGAGTCTTTATTTTTTGCTTCATATTCATTCTAAGACCGTGAGTTCGATAGCTTTTCTTAAGAAGTTTAGCATGCTCTCTACCCATAAATCTAGATACGAGCTTAACATGATCTATACGAAATCCAAGTCCATGATGCATATTACCTGAACTATGAGCAAGCTCATGTATAAGAGTCTTTTCTTGCAGACCGCAGTTACGGTCTAATTGAATCTTATGACCCCAGCTTACACCAGCAGTTGCAGCATTCGATATATTCTTTTTAGGGATAAGGTAAACGTCTTTCCAACCTTTATTTAAGGTGAGCTCTTTCCACAACTTAGACTTAGTAATTTGCTTCAGACGTTTATTAGCTTCTTCATAGCTATCAAACTCTTTGTAAGATAGTCCATGTTTTTTAAGATCTTTAATCCAAGCTCTTTCAGCTTTGTATAGCTTAGATCTTTCAGAATCTTTATAAGCAGCCCTACCACGTTTAATGGTATGCTCTCTCTTTATTTGGTAATCAAGATACTTTTGAATAGTAGAGTTATTCCAACCTTTTGCTTGAAGTTCCTCTACGAGATTTTTTTGACTTGATCTATAAACTAGCATGCACTTTTCTCCTTATCATAATCTTATTGTATGAACTTTTTAAACTAAGTGCAACTGTTATTTCCCATCTACTTTAACTTTTACATAATAAGTGTTAGATTCTTCATAATAACCTTCCATATAGACATCAAAATTCTCAAGAGTTTCGAATTCAGAAGCGACAAACTCTTTAGCAAATTCTTTCTCAGCTTCATACTCAGACTCATCATCAAAGTCATCTTTATCAATACCCTCAGTAATTTCTTTTAAGATTTCTTCTTCTGTCTTTACAGAAAATTCAGACTGAGTATCAGTATCACAAACCATTTCTAAATCGTCGATCTCTCCTCGACAACCAACATCAATTTTATAAACACCTGATTTCTCAAAATCATCTTCATCTAAAAGATGAAATTGATCAATTACGTTTTCAACAGTCATTTCAGTTAGCATCTCAGTTTTGATATTTTTCATTTCTTTCTCCTTATTATTCCTTATTATAGGAACTATTTAAACTAAGTGCAACTGTTTTTTTCAGTTTTTTTAACTTTTTTTCACAAAAAATCCTATTCTAGGATCATCTAATAACCCATCACAATTTTCGTAATCTTCTTTCCATTCATATGTTTCTTCATATAGTTGTTTCTTAACTCCAAGATCAGATGCCCATACAGGTATAAGTTCATCATATACATTTCTAAATGGATTACCGTGTCTTAGATGTACTTCAATAATCTTATTACCGATATATTCAATATTAATTTCTTTTACATCTCTTAACTCTTGCCATTCTCTAGATAGTTCAGGCATTAAATAATTTTTATTCCAAGATTTAAACTGAATTAAATTATTTTTAGTGTTATACCCTTCATAGCTGGACACTCCTATCCAAGAACCTCCAGTCATAGCATCATAATTAAATACATAATCAACTGATAGATGAGCACCTATAAAATATTCACACCAAAAATAACCTGGTGGAGTAGAATGATCTCCTTCTTTTAAATCTTTTACTTCTGCTCCTACCCCCATACCTTCTAAATTGTAGATAGGTCTTATTATATAAGTTCCGTCTTTAGGAATATCCATTCCAGCTGGGCCGCAAAGATGTCCAAATTTTTCTGCTACCCATAATTTATTAAACCATTTTCTATGTTTTTTAAATTTTTTATATGCTTCAAAGTCATGCATTCCATTGATTCCTTATACTATGAGGTCCGGACCAACCTTCCATTCTTTTAGATCCTTCTCCTCCGTTTATTGGTTCATGTACTTTATTACTTGTTAAATTAGTTCCACATCTCTTTACACAATGTTTATAATGTCGATTTTTCCATCTCATATGAAACCACTGTTCCAGTTCATTATATTGATCAACTATATGTTGAAATTTATTATTTACTGGATCAATAGTAAAGTCAAAATCTATATCTCCATAAATTGGATCTATAGTTCTTTTTTCCATAAATTGATTTTTATAGTGCTGCTGACCTGTAATACAGCACGGATATAAATTATTTTGACAGTTTATGTAAAACGTACCTCTTTTTTTAGAATAACAATCTATAGGTAGTTCTTGTAAATCATCTGTAAAATGTTGTACTTGATATTCTTTTATAGTAGGCATTTCATAAGTAAAAGTTTCTAAACCGTCTTTAGTTAAAATATCTCTAGATGTAATAGTATTATTATCTTCAAAACCTCTACTAGTCTTTTTTACTATGAACTCATCCATGCCCCATTTAGTTGCTAACTCTCTTGCTTCTTCTACTTGATGTTCATTATGTTTCCATACTATGAAACACCAACTACCGCTACCACCTGCATCTAAAAAAGTTTTAGCATTTCGTTCTATCTTTTCCCAGACAGTAAATCTTCTATATAAATGATTAGTATCTTTTAATCCATCTATATGAAACCACATTCTAAGATTTTTTATCTTAGCTGTTTCTTTCCAAAATTTTTGAGATTGTAGAGAAGCGTTTGTTTGTACTTCTTGATAAAGACCTTCACCCTGTTTAAATATTTGTAAAGCATCTCTATGCATTAAAGGATCACCATAACATCCACTATAATCAATAGCATCTACAGCTGAATGATCTAATGAATCAATAACGTGTTTATGTACTTCCGTACTTACATCAAAGACACCACTATTAAACATTTCTTCACTAAGCTCTCCTTTGTATACACCTGATCTAGCACATAAAGGACAACTAGCATTACATCTATTAGTTAATTCAAAATCTATATTTCTAACTTTGGGGTTGAACATTAAACTTTTCTATCTTATCTAAAGCGTGTTTTTTAAACCCATAACCATTATCTTTACCTATTTCAAATATTTTTTTGAATCTTCTATACCTTTCATTATAATCAGAATTTTTATTAGTAAAATAAAATCCAAAATAATCGTATAAATGTCCTACATCATCTTCTAGAGGTGTATTTTTATCTATAAGCATCATGTGAGGAGATATTTCTGTAAGATGAGAATACTTTTTATATTTTTCAATCATAGAAATAGTCTGTTCAAAATCGTGTTTTGTTTCTGTAGGATACCCTGCAATTAACAAAAACTTCATTTTAATATTTCGTTCTCCTAAATTAGTAATAAAATAGTCTAAGTCACTATTACTAAACTTCTTCTTCATATGATACCTTACAGCTTCTGAACCTGATTCTATTCCTATAGTTAATCCACTACAGCCTGAATTTTTTAAATTATCAAAGTCTTTTTCTGAAAAGGTATTTTGAGCTCTTACTATAAATTGACCATTCCATTTTATTTTTTTATCTTTTTTAGCTAACTCAGCACACATTTCTCTAAAATGTTTCATTGATCCATTAACTAAAGAATCTGAAAATCCTATACTCTTTACACCAGTTTTTTCTGCTACTTCATGCATATAGTTAGCAATAGTAGCCCCTCCTAAAAATCTATATTTTGGCCATAGAGATGCTACATCGCAAAATGAACAGTTTCTTACACAACCTCTACTACCAGAAATAATAGCAGATGTATAATTTTTATTTGGAAATAGATCTGAATAATCAGGAGGAGGTAATATAGAAATATCAGAAAGCTGTTGAGGAGGAGTTCCATTTATACCAGGATAGTATTTGTTACCTTCCATATATTGAATAAGAGCTTCTTCTCCTTCTCCAACAATAAAATCTTTTTCAGGCCAATCAGTACCTACTCCTGCTCCTCCATATACAACATTATCAAAGAAACTACCTAAGTCTAACGCTATATCTTTTTGTTCATAAGAGAACACAGATATACCCAATAACTTAAAGCTATGTTTTTTTATTTCTTTTATTATAGAGGAGAGATTATTAAGTTGATTACCATCAATAGTTTTTATATGATAGCCATGCTTATTTAAATAAGCTTTTAAAAAACCTAAAGCTGGAGAGGGTTTATCCTTATCCATTTCAGGTAATGAAACCAGTAAAATGTCATACACGAAAAGCCCCTACTATATGAATCCTATCCTGTTTACTTGCGTTAAGGGCTGTATGCATTTTAGTAGTATCTACGATGTGAGCGTTTCCATCAGCTGGTATATGAAACTGTTTTCCATCAACTAAAAGAAAACAGTGAGGGTGAGTATCAATAGCAATATGTAATCTTTTTGTAGAATCTTTATGCCAGTAGTAACAAGTCTTTCTTTTCATTCTCATTACTCTAGTTCTTACTAAATCATTATCTTCCATTATTTCATTTATATAAGGAAAATTAAACAGAGGAATATCGTAGTCCTTTTCATTATTATCAACTTCGAGATAGTTTTGTCCTTTAGTTGGTTCAATAGGATCCATATGAGGGTCATTACCTTGTAAATATATTTGGGTATTAAATTCAGGTAAAAAAGATAATTCTTTTTTTATTTTAGTAAGGTCGTACTTCATTTTTAAAATTACTTCCGCATTTTCTATTACAGGTAGTTATATTTTTTTCATCCCAATGTGATTTTAAAACAGGATAATGTTCAGTATAACTATCTACTATTTCATCAAAACTATATTTATCTAGTTCTGTTTTAACTCTATTTATTTCGATAAAGTCAGCAAACTCAGGTTCCTTTTTGTGATCTGCTGGTAAAAACTTTCTTTCCCACATAGTACTTTGAACATGACAACAAGGAATAATTCTGCTATCACTAGTCAAAAAAAGCTGTCGAGAATTTTCGCACATAGGTTTAATAGCGAATTGCTTTAGACCTTCTTTTATCAAATCTGATTGAAACTTTTCTTTATTAGAAAATTTAATATTAGCTTTTTTGACTTCACTATTCTTTTTTCTTTTATAAAGATTAACTTTTGGTTTTAGAGGATCTCCTGGAGTAAAGTTTCTAGTAGAAAGTTTTATCTTAAAATCTTTGAATCCCATCTTCTCAGATAGTTCTTTTGCTTCTTCTACTTGGTGTTGATTATGTTCAAAAACTAAAAAAAGCCAAGTAGCATTACCACCAGCTTTAATAAATGCTTCTGCATTTTCCATAATTCTAGACCAATTAGTTTTAACCCTATATAAATGATTTGTATCTTCTAATCCATCAATAGCAAACTGAGTAGTAAAGCCTGGTATTTTTCCAACATTTGACCACCACTCAGGATTACGAGCACTAGCATTTGAATCTATTCTTTGATATTTTACTCCATAAAAAGATACCATCTCAAAGATCTCAAGAGCTTTAGGATGCATTATAGGGTCGCCATAATTACCACAATAGGTAAACTTGTCTATTCCAAAACCATACTTAGAAGTAAGAATACCTTCAATTACTTCCACAGGTACATCATGCATACCTGATGCATCTATAAGTTTGGAGACGCCATTATATGTTCCTGTTCTTGGACATTGAGGGCAGGCGGCATTACATCTATTTGTAATCTCTGCATCAATCTTTTGTATTTGGTACATTACTAAAAACTTTTTCTCTCAATCTTTTGATTCGGGTTCTAAGCTCTTCTGCCGCTGCATCTGTATTATTCGTACTTCGTCTGAAGTATAAATTTTCTTTCGGTAAACTTCTCTCTTCGGTATAGAAAACCCTTTGTGACGGACTAGCATTATTTGTGGCTTTTTCATCTCGGCCAAAAGTGGAGATTCTTCGCTTAATATCTCTAATAACGGCGTCTCGTGAATCCATCTAGGTATTACTGCCTCCTATTATTCCCAGGGCTGTTTACCATCATAAGGTTCAAAGTTTACTCCAGTAGTAAGCATACAAGTATTCCCATCTGGAAAACTAATTACTACTGTAAATTGTTGGGTATCTTGATTAACAAAAAAACGAAAATCCCCCATATGTATTCCTTGAATAGATCTTATTGGCGCTATTCCTTCAAATAACAATTCTTGCTTCTGTTTAATCATAGTATTAAAAAAAGCTTTAGTCCCTCCACATGGACTTACAGACTGAATCATTTTTATTTGATCCAGAGGTTCAACTTTTGTATCTTGGGCATAAACAGGATGACAAGAACTGTAAAATAATATTACTATCAAATAAATAAAACGACTCATAATAACTCCTAATCGTATAAACAACCTACAATATGTATTCTTATATATTTAGATGCATTTACCGCTGTATGTGGTAAAGTAGTATTAGTTAAATAAACATTTCCTGGCTCTAAAAAATAATTTTTATCTTCAATTGTCATAAAACAATCAGGATTAGTAATAACAGGAATATGAACTCTTTTAGACATATCTTGATGTCTAGTAAGACATGTCTTAGAATCACTTTTCATAATCCTAGTTCTTTTTAGATTATATTTTTTTATAATAGAATTAATTAAAGGTAAATTAAATAATTCATATTTAAAATAGTTTTCTGGAAATTCAAGTTTATTTCCTTTACCTACGGAAGCTTTCCAAACTGAAAAGTGCTGATTAGGTTTATAACCTTGTAAGCCTATTTGATCAACATCACCCCATCCTTTTTTAAGCTGCACTTTAACTGAGTTAGCTTCTTTTAAAATAGTTTGATGATCTACAGTTTGTAATAGCTCAATATGCATTTAGACTCCATAAAAAAACGGGGCTGACCATGGCCCCGTACGCACTTATTGAGTAGTGACCCTGTTCCTATTTATCTTAGAACTTCCACTCTGCTCCAATAGTTAGATCGTCAGTTTCGAAGTCTCCATTTGTATTTACTTCTACATATGCGTCTACTTTATCTAGAAGCATATGATGCATTGCCCATTTCAGATCAAGCTCTTCGTTGCCCATATCTTGTAGGTCAAGTTCAGATTCAACAGACCAATCCATTCCCCAGTTGGAATATCCTACATAAGGAGTCATTAGAGTAACATCTGTTTCATCAGTAATGTTGTATTCACCCTTCAGAGTAGCACCAGCTGACCAACCAGATCCCAAATCTACTGCATGTACTGAAGTGGCGAAGAAGAGTGCTGCTACTACAGCGCTTACGGAAAAGTATTTCATTTTTTTCTTTCTACCTTGTTTAAGTTAAAATCGTACGACTTTTCTGTTCCAAGGTAAGTCGTCAACCCGTCATAATTAAGCCGCTAAGGCGTAATCTGAAGGTGCAAAATTATCGTTTGCGTTTAGTTTTCGTAGACTCAAATACCAGTCGATCCTATTTCAGCCCCATCATAAATACAGCTATTTGTATTTCTTAATTAAGTACATAATCCAGTGAGTACAATCATCATGTGGATCATCTACATACAAAGATCTTCATACTTAGTTGTATAAATTCTATGTTTAGATAAATCACCATCGTGCTTATTAAACAAAATATTCCATAAAAAATTAAACATAATTCCTCGCTGTATTTATGGTGGAGCTGCGGGGTACTGCCCCCCGGTCCTGTATACCCTCTAACATCTACTAAGGTATTTATAATTATAGATCCTAGTAATAAAAAAAGCCACTACTTTTTTAAAACTTAGTAAGAAATTGAGCAATCCTTCCTACAAAAGGTAACAACATAATTGCCATCATAAGATTCATTCCTGTATGTGCCATAGCTATTCGTAATGTATCACCTTTCGGCCAACCATCAGATACAAAGAATCCAGCCAGCCATATAGTACCGGTAGTTCCGATATTAGCACCAAGTACTGCAGCAACCGCAGCTGGAAGAGGCAAAGCCCCAGATGCTACTAATGCAATAATTGCTGTAGTTGATAATGATGATGATTGCCATAACAATGTCATTATAATACCACCAATAAACATATAAATCGGATTACCTAAAAAGAATTGTAGATGATCCATATTTCCCATTGACTTCATGCCACCTGAGAATGTTTTTAAACCAATATAAAAAATTACTAGTCCTACTAATGCTGTTATTACTGGGTTTCCTAAGTCCATATTACCTACCTTTTTCCATAGTTTTTTTTCTTTACTCATTTATCTCTCATTTTTTGTTTTTCTAAGCTTACTTTTTCTTTCATACTCATTATGTATGCAGCAGCAGCTAAAACTAAAATAGCGCCTGCTTCAGCTATTAAAACCCAAGGTTCATTATCTTTACTATGTAGAACAATTAATCTACACAGAGCAGTCATAGCAATAATAATAGGAAGAGTAACAGGTATTCTATTACTAATATAAAACGCTCCTACCATTCCAATAATCTCAGCATAAATGAATAATAAAAATAGATCAGCTAAGTCTACTTTTAAATTAAAAAGCATATGATAAATGTCCATGCCTGCAGCAAAAACAGTTAATGCTCCTATTACTGCAAGTAACAACTTTTCACTATATAAAGTTGTCCAATGCAATTTCTCATTTAGATTCATCGAACCTACCTTTTCGAACTTCTTCTGCCCACGCTTTTTCAAATCTTTCATCATATTCATATAAGGGTGCTCCATTACTACCGTCTTTCCAGAGTCTTTTAAAATAACCATCAGCGCAATCAAATGCTGTCTTATCTGTTATTCTCATATGACCTTTGACCATATAGAAGAGTCTATAAGCCTCTTTTAAACTCTGCATTTAACTTTCCATTATTTTTTCATCTTTAAGTCTAAATTTTATATCACAATAACCACAGATAGCTTCTCCACCTTCAGGTATAGTATAATATACTTTAGGATGATCCATATGTTCACCCATACACCATACCCTATTAGTATCACAATAGATAATAGTTTCAGGTGGAGAAGAATTTTCTGACACTATTTTTGCCTATAAAATATATGAGATCCAATTCTAGTAATACGGTCCATACTAGGTGCCCAATATGGTTTAACATAATTAGCGTGGTAATGAGTAGCACCTTCAGTAATTCCTATGTATGATCCATGTACGTATATATCTCTAGCATACTTCCTGGACTTTTCCCATGCAGTTTTATTTTTAGGTATGTCAGATTTACCATCACAAAACCAACTGAACTGGCATTGATGTCGAATAGGAACTTCTTTTCCCTTTTCTTTTTTCCACCAATCTGAAATAGGACCTTCTTGAACTACTTCGCAAACTGTATTAGGAAATCTTGTTGATTTCACTCTATTCATAACAACATCAGATACTGACATAGCGTCTACTAAAGAAGACGCTCTAGTTTCAAAATAGATGTTTAAAGCTAAACATTCTAATGCTCTAGAAGTTTTTTCTTTTTCTATCATATGAGCTCCAGCATAAGATACTGAAGTTATAAACAAACAATTGATTACTATTGTAAATATTATTTTTTTCATTCCTGCCTCCATTTATTTTAACATTATATACTCTTTTATTAATAAATCAACTGTTTTTTATAAATATAATAAAAAAAAGGAGAGTAAAATGGCACCTGCCAAAAAACTACAACCTGGATCTGCGTGGGAACATTTAGATAAAGACGGAGATGGAGTCATAAGTGATGATGAAATAGCTATGGAAGAAAGAATGATACAATTAGAAGATATGCGAAGTGATATGGAAAATGAAGATAAGAAACAAGACGCTCAAAGAAACATGGCATGGTTTGCTTTATTTGGAATGTTACTATACCCGTTTGCTGTAGTATTAGCAATCTGGCTAGGACTAGAACAAGCGGGTAAAATCTTAGGTGATATGGCTGCTGTTTACTTCGTTTCTGTTGCTGCTATTGTTGCTGCTTTCTATGGTAAGGAAGCTATAGCTGCTAATAGATCTAATTCTATTAAAGCTGAAGCAAAAAGAACAGTAGTAGATAATAGGTAATTACAACCCAAGTATAGTACAGATCTTTTTTCGATCATCAGTCATTATACTTTTACCGTCATTTATCCAGTCAACGCATTGCTCGAAATAATAAGCAGCGTCTTCATTGCCGTTCGCTTCTAACTCTTCTTTAGCAGTACGAAAGAAGTTTCGTAGAACCATATCGTTCATACCACTAGGCATAGTAGCTCTTTTCCACTTACCGGGTCTTTGATTACTCATTAGAATCTCTCCTCTATCATTTTTATATGCTTACATTTTACAAAAGCCGGACAGTCACAAGAGAACCCTCCATCTTTCATTTCTATATTATATGAACTTTTACCATTAGAGGCAAGAACTTTCCATATAATACCTACAGCCCAGTGATCTTTAGTATTAATAGTACCAGACTTAAATACTCTAGGACCAAACTTACTCATTACAAATTACCTAAGTAATGAATTAAATACCACCAGGTATATTCCTTAGAATTTTCTACTCCGAAAAGAGATAGAGTATCCATCCATCCTAGAGCAAACAAAAAGAGTACTAGAGCTCCTAATATTTCTTTGTATATTTCTTTATCTTTAAACATAAGTCCTCCTTAACTATATGCCCATCTAATATCAGATATTAGTTGGTCTACATCATTTTCATTAGCTTGGTAGATAATACCTACTCCACCAGCATCTTTCCATCTCTTAATATTATCAGGTTTATCATCTACTAATATATTAGGTTCACCACTTATATTTTCAGCAGCAAACTTATGCTTATTAGTAGTAAAAATAAGATTAGGAATCTCTGGAAGAAAACCATGACGTTCTAGCCATACTCTTTTCCAATAACTCGAATTAGCCATATCATCTCTAATAGGAGAAGAACAAATACCATAGTTTCTACCTGCTATTTTTCTACAAGCTTGAACTAATTTAGCAGAGCTTTCGAAAGGCTCTAAGGTATTAAAGAAATCTGTATTCTTTAAACTCATTACAGCTGCTAGAGGATCAGGTAGATCTTTCCAATGATCTACCCCGTTCACCTCCTCTAACTTACTAAAGAAGTCAGCAATGACTCCGTCCATATCTAAAAATAGTTTCAAGCGGCTCTCCTTTTCATAACTTCGTTAACATCAAATACTGAGAAGTAAATAGGTTTAGCAACTAATTTACCGTTCTCATCTTCTTCTTTCTGAGTCTTAGAATAACGTACTAAAGTAGCAGCTTTCTTAATACCCTTAAGAGCTTTACCAGAAATACCATCTAGCTTAATAGCTTGCTTAAAGGTTACAAACTCAGATCCGTCTTCATAACCAGCGGATGCAAGAGCATCGTAGTTTTTACCAGTATATTCATGTAACGTAACGTGATTTATCATTTCATTTCTCCTTCTTATACTATTAATATAATGCCTTTTTATACTAAGTGCAACTGTTTTTTTCACTTTTTTTCTCTTTTTTTCAGTTTTTTTACCTTTTTTTGCACTTTGTTTTTTGATAA
>MDTG01281025.1_pt1 | contig 19247 bp, 18 predicted proteins | sample 811421 | NCBI WGS metagenome assembly MDTG01 (sample SAMN05326645, study PRJNA326480) | marine metagenome | isolation source: seawater | place: Pacific Ocean: South East | collected 2011
GTAAATCTTGATCCACATTGATCACAAATTCTTCTTCTTCTAATTGCAGTGTTATCTTCAGTATGTCTGGAATCTTTGACTTGAGAATCTTCATTGCTACAAAAAGGACATCTCATTTAATATGCCTCATCATATATTGGATAATTTTCACACATTTTTATCACTTTTTTTCTTGTATCGTCTAAAATTATTTTTTGTTTATCTTCACTTAATAACAAACTATCTAATACATCAGCAATTATATTTCCTACTTCTTTAAAGTCATGATTATTAAATCCTCTAGAAGTTGCTGCAGCTGTACCAATTCTAATTCCACTTGTTATTTTTGGTGGATTTGGATCATATGGGATTGCATTTTTATTACAAGCAATACCAACATCTTCAAGAAGTTTTTCAGCTTTATCTCCAGTCAAATTTTTTGGAGATAAATCTAACCAAACTATATGGCTATCTGTACCTCCTGTTACTACTTTAAAGCCTCTTTGAATAAAAATTTCAGATAAAGTTTTTGCATTAGAAATTACTTCTTTAATATATGAAGAAAATTCAGGTTTAAGGGCTTCGCCAAAAGAAACTGCTTTTGCAGCCATTACATGCATTAAAGGTCCTCCTTGCAATCCTGGGAAAACAGCTGAGTTAACCTTTTTATAAATGTCTTCATAATTTGTTAATATCATAGCACTTCTCGCACCTCTTAAAGTTTTATGTGTTGTAGAAGTTACAACATGTGCATGCTCAATCGGATTAGGATATTGATGGCCTGCTATTAATCCCGAATAATGCGCCATATCAACCATAAAATAAGCACCTATTTCATCAGAAATTTCTCTGAATTTTTTCCAATCAATAATTCTAGGATAAGCAGATGCACCGGCAATTATAATTTTTGGTTTGTGTTCTTTCGCTAACTTTTCAACCTCATCATAATCAATTAGATCTTTTTCATTTCCATCTTTTTTTACACCATATTGAATAGCGTTGAACCATTTACCAGAAATATTAGGTTTTGCACCATGAGTAAGGTGTCCTCCAGATGCAAGCGACATTCCTAGAAAAGTATCATGTGGCTGCAATAGAGCTAAAAAAACTGCTTGGTTTGCTTGAGCTCCACTATGTGGTTGTAAATTAGCAAATTTGCAGCCATATAATTTTTTAACTCTATCTATTGCTATATCTTCAGCTTGATCAACAAATTCACAACCACCATAATATCTTTTACCTGAATAACCCTCAGCATATTTGTTTGTCATGACAGAGCCTTGTGCATTCAAAACTGCAAGAGAAGCTATATTCTCAGATGCTATGAGCTCTATTTGCTTTTGTTGTCTTTCTAACTCTTTTTTTAAAGTTGCGTAAACTTCTGGATCAGATTCACTAATTTTTTGTTTATATAAATTGTTCATATTTAATATTCATTTATCATATCTATTCTCTTCTTGTGTCTTCCTTCTTCAAATTCTGTTGATAAAAAAATATCTACACATTTTAAAGCTTCATGTACATCAATAAAACGACCTGGAAGAACAAGTATATTAGCATCATTATGTTGTCTTATTAGTTTAGTTACTTCTTCATTGAAAGCAAGACCTGCTCTGATATGATTGTGACGATTGGCAGTAATGGCCATACCATTTCCAGTCCCACAAATAAGAATGCCTTTTGATTTTTTATCATTTTTCATATTTTCAATTAAAATTGAGGCAAAACTCGGATAGTCAACTCTTTCATTATTTTTTGTTCCTAAATCAAGAATTAAATCTTTATTATTCCTAACAATTGCTTCTTTTAAATCAAAACCAGCATGATCTGAAGCTATATAAACTCTATTTTTCATATTTAAATTGATAAATAATTATAACCTATTATTCATATTTTATATTAAATAAACATATTATTACAAATTATGAATTCAAACAATCAATGGTTAGATCCTCTTTATTTAAACAGTTTTTTGGATGAAGAAGAGAAATTAATTAGAGAAAACACTAAAAATTATTGCCAAAAAAATTTACTCCCCAATGTAGTCAAAAATAACAGAAATTATTATTTTGATAAAGATCTATACAAAGATTTAGGTAAAATGGGGTTATTGGGTTCAACTGTTAAAGGATATGGATCACCTGAAATTAACAAAGTATCTTATGGATTAATTGCTTTTGAGTTAGAAAGTATTGATAGCAGCTATAGATCAGCTGTTTCTGTTCAAACTTCACTAGTTTGTCATCCTATAGAAAATTTTGGATCTGAAGAACAAAAAGAAGATTATTTGCCTGATCTCATTAAGGGTAATTTAATAGGTTGTTTTGGATTAACAGAAAGTGAAGCTGGATCAGATCCATCATCAATGAAAACAAATTTTGTAGAACATGAAGACCATTATATTATTAACGGATCAAAAAATTGGATAACAAATGCTCCCATTGCAGATATTTTTTTAATTTGGGCTTTAAATGAAAAAAAAGATATTCGTCTTTTTTTAATTCCTAAAAATACAAAAGGAATTAAAACTTCAGTCATTGAAAATAAAACAAGTTTAAAAATAAGTCCTACAGGTCAAATTATTTTAGAAAATGTAAAAATACCTAAAGAAAATATAATTCCAAATACATCTGGTTGGAAATCAGTTTATTCGTGTTTAAATAATGCAAGATATGGAATTGCTTGGGGAGTGTTAGGATCTGCAAATAGTTGTTGGCAAATATCCAAAGATTATACTGAAAATAGAATCATGTTTAAAAAACCTTTAGCTAAAAATCAACTTATACAAAAAAAACTAGCGATAATGCAAACTGAAATATCATTGGGTTTGAGTGCATGTCTTCATGCAGGAAGATCAATGGATAAAGGAAAAGATTTAAAAATTGCAATTAGTATGCTGAAGAGAAATAATTGTAAAAAATCAATAGAAATAGTTAGAGAATCTAGAGATATGATGGGTGCTAATGGATTATTAGAAGAATATCATATTATGAGACATTTAGTAAATTTAGAAACAGTTAAAACATATGAAGGAGCAGAGGATATTCATGCCTTGGTTTTAGGCAAATTTCAAACTAATATGGATAGTTTTTAAACATTAGTTATTTTTTTCTAATTTATTTAATTCAATTAATATTAATATGATTTATACTAAATTATATTTTTTTCGGGAGGCAAATTATGAAAAAAAATCTTAAACGTCGTGACTTTATAAAAAAAGCCGGCTTAGCTGGCGCTGCAGCAACTGCAGTGTCTGCATTACCAGCTCCTGCTATTGCTGCAGGCCATCAAGAATGGATTGTATGTAGTGCTTTTGGTAAAGCTGGTCTATTAGGTCAAGCTATTCAAGCATTCGCTGATAATGTTAGTAATTATTCAGATAAACTAAAGATAAAAGTTTATCATGCGGGAGAATTAGTTCCTGGTCTTGAATCTCTAGATGCAGTACGTTCAGGTGCAGCTCAAGCTTCATATGGAGCTCCTTATTACTGGACTAATTTATCAGACGCTATTGAATTTGTTGCTACATGTCCTTTTGGGATGAATGCTATGGAACAAAATGCATGGTGTTATTATGGTGGAGGTATTGAAGAGGCTGATAAAATTTATAATGCATTAGGTCTAAAATTCTTACCAATGGGAAATACAGGAAATCAGATGGGTGGTTGGTTTAATAAAGAAATAAATACACCTGATGACTATAAAGGTTTGAAAATGAGAATGCCTGGACTAGGTGGGAGAACAATTGAAAAGCTTGGTGCTACTCCAGTACTTTTAGCTGGTCCTGATGTTTTGCCATCACTGGCTTCAGGTGCAGTGGATGCTGCAGAATGGATTTGTCCTGCTGCAGATTTAGGAGCAGGTCTTTACCAGGCTGCAAAATATTATTATGGTCCTGGTTGGCATGAACCTTCAACACTGTTAGATCTTTCAATTGATTTAAATGCATGGGAATCATTGGATAGCGCAACACAAGGGTTGGTGACAAATATGACACAATCTTTTAATATGACTGTTTTTAGTCGTTTTCAGGCTATTAATGGACCAGCTCTTCAAAAATTGGTTGGTGAACATGGAGTCACAATTAAAACATTCCCTGATGAAGTATTAATAGCTTTAGGTAATGCTGCGGGTGAAGTAGTTTCAGAAAGAGGTTCAATTAATTCTGAAACAAAAGCAATTGCCAATCATTTATTATCTTTCAGAAAAGTTATTAAAGAATGGTTTACTAAAGGTGAGCAAGATTTCTCAAGAATTAGAGATTTACCTTTTAAATATCCAGACTCAGTATAGATTTATTTTAATATTAAAGAGGTTTAAACTTTTAAACCTCTTTATTAATTTATCAACCTTGGTAACCAAGTAGCAATTTGAGGAAAAACAAATACTAGAATAATTGCAAAAACCTGAATAAATATAAATGGCACAACACCTCTATATATATTTATAGTTCTTACTTCTTTAGGGGCAACTCCTCTTAAAAAAAATAAAGAAAAACCAAATGGAGGTGTTAAAAAACTAGTTTGTAAATTTAGTGAAATTAAAATACCCAACCATAATGGATCGGCTCCATTAGCTATTAATCCAGGACCTACTAAAGGAATTATAACAAAAATAATTTCAATATAATCTAGAAAAAAACCTAATAAAAAAATTGTAATCATTACAACAAGTAAGGCTCCATATTCACCACCAGGTAAATTTGTAAGAAAATTACTAATCATGTCATCTCCTTCAAATCCTCTAAAAACTAAAGAAAACATTGATGCACCAATTAAGATAACAAATACAAATGAACTCATTTTAGCAGTAGTCATAGCTGCCTCTGAAATATTTTTAAAATTTAGTTGATTTCTAAACAAGGCTAAAATTGCTGCTCCTGCAGCCCCAACTGATGCTGATTCTGTTGGTGTTGCAATTCCCAAAAAAATTGAACCTAAAACTGATAAAATTAAAAAAATTGGAGGAATAACTTCTATCATGGCATTTCTTAAAATTTCAGATTTTGATTTATTAGATTTTTTTACAGGTAAATCGTTAGGTTTTAAAATAGCTAAGATTGAAATATAAATCATAAACATAGCAACTAAAATTAAACCTGGGAAAAGTGCTCCAGCAAATAAATCAATAGCAGTTACTGGCAGTGGAGCTAAATCACCAGTCATAAGACCTGCTTCTTCATTTGCTCCTTGAAGCATTTCAGCAAGTAAAATTAAAACTATTGATGGAGGGATAATTTGTCCAAGCGTTCCAGAAGCACAAATTGTACCTGTGGCAATTTTTTCATTATATCCGGCTTTTAACATTGTAGGTAGAGCTAACATGCCCATAGTTACTACTGTTGCTCCAACTATGCCAGTTGATGCTGCAAGCAGCATTCCTACTAAAACAACCCCAATACCAAGGCCTCCTCTAACAGAACCAAATAAATCTCCAATAGACTCTAATAATTTTGCTGCAATTTTAGTTTTTTCTAATAATACTCCCATAAATATAAATAAAGGAACAGCGACTAATGCTTCGTTAATCATAATTCCATAAATTCTTTGAGGAAAAAAGAAAAGCATTCTAAAATTAAAGATATCCAAATAATCACCAATAAATGCAAATATTAAAGCTGACCCAGCTAATGTAAATGCAACAGGAAAGCCAAATAATAAAAAACACAAGGTTGTTACAAACATTATTATTGCTAAAACTTCTGAAGTCATTTTTTTATAAGATTTAAAAAATTATTAATAATTTTAGAAACTGATTGAATAAACAACAAAATAACAAATAATAAAATTGCTAGTTTTAATAAATATAACATACTTAAACCACCAGCTTCTCTAGAAATTTCGTTCATTTGCCATGATTTATAAACAAAAGGAAAGCTATAAGACCAGATTATATATAAAAAAGGTAAAAGCAAAAATACATTGCCAATTAAGTCAACAATAGCACGATAAGTTTGAGATGCTGTTCTATAAATAATATCTATTCTGACATGATCATCGTTAAGATATGTAAAGCCAGCCCCTAACATAAAGATATATGCATGCATCCATACATAAGTTTCTTGCATCCAAATAAAACTTATTCCAAATAAATATCTAAGAACAACAACTAAAAAAACATTCAATGTCATTAAAACAACAATAAATGCACAAAGATATCCTGCAATTTTATTAATTGAATTAATAAAAAAAGATAAATTGTTTAAATTAATAAAATTTTTTGAATCATTAATATTTGTTTTACTTACTGGTATGTTATTATTTTTATCTTTTAAAAAAGGCATAAAATTGATGTTAATATATTCTTTTTAATTTAAATAAAAAGATCATCATATACTAAATGATTTTCTAGTTTATTACTAACCTCTTGTTGATAAGAATCAGATATTTAGGGAGAATAATTGTAAATTATTAATCTAAAAATTTAAAATTTTTATTAAAATATTTAGGTACTTTTTTTCCAGATTGGGCTCTTTGACCAACCCAAAATTTTACATCATTTAATATCCTTTTTTTTGAACCTTTATACCAGTAAATTCCTTCAGATATATTAAAGTCTTTAATATCTATCAATTGATTATTTTCTTTAATTTTTTGAAGCTGGACTCCACTTCCTCTGTTTAAGTTAGGTAAAGATTTAACTTCAAATATAAGCAATTTTCCATCACTATTTACACAAGCAAGATGATCATGATTACAATTGATAACTTTAATTAAAAAATCATTATTCTTTAAATTAAATAATTGCTTTCCTTTTTTTTGAGAAGTTAAAATATCATTTAAATTAGCTATAAAACCTTTGCCATTTGATGAAGCTACTAAACATTTTGAATTGTGTAAATATGGTAAAATCTTAACAAGTTTATCTTCAATCATTGAATCTATAAAATAGATAAACTTTTTAGGATTGGATTTTCCGGAAGGTAATTTATTTGGATCAACTGTAAATACTCTTCCTGAAGAAACAAATATTAATAATTTTTGATTTGATAAGATTTTATGAGATTCAATTACATCTTTATAATTATTTTTTATTTTTTCTTCATCTATGTGTTCCTTAAAAGATTTTAGAGAGCCATCTTTTGTTATAATTACTGTTAATTTTTCTATTTGTTCAAATTCATCAATATCAACTAAATCTATGGTTTGTTGAGTTAAAGAAACTATTGATTTTCTTTTATATTTCAAACTCTGAAGGTCTTCGTTAGTATTTCTGATTTCTTCAATTAAAAATTTTTCTAAAAATTTTTTATTGGTGGTTAGTTTTTTTAATATACTTAATTCATTATTAAGTTCTTTTAATTCTTTATTGGTTTTATCTTCATCTAATTTTTTTAATGAGCCTAATCTCATTGATAATATAGCATCTGCTTGGATATCAGTTAATTTATATTTTTTTATTATAATTTTTTTAGGTTCATCTTTATTTCTAATTATCTTAATAATTGAATCTATAAATTTATAAGCTATTATATATCCTTTAAATATTTCAATCCTTTTTTTTATCTTATCAATATTAAATAAAGATTTTCTCTTAATTGTTGTAAATCTATGTTCAATAAAATAAATTAAAATATCTTTTAAACCTAATTGTTTTGGATTAATCCCATTAACTAAAACATTAAAATTGCAAGAAAATTTAATAGATAAATCTGATAGCTTAAAACATAATTCAATTAACTTATTTGAATCAATATTTCTATTTTTAGGCTTTAAAACTATTCGAATGTTTTCATCTGATTCATCTATTACATCATCTAGTGGTAATTTTTTATTATTAATCAAATTTGCTAATTGTTCAATTAATCTCGTTTTATTTACTTGATAAGGAATTTCTTTGATAACAATTTGATAAGTACCATTGCCTAAATTTTCTTTTTCAAATCTGGATCTAATATAAAAAGAACCTCTCCCTTTTTTGTAAATTTCTTTTTTTTCATTAGGTGTAAAAATTATTTCACCACCTGTAGGAAAATCTGGGCCTGAGAAATTTTTTAGAAGGTCATTTAATGATATTTTAGGATTTTTAATTAATTTTATTATAGCTTCATTTAATTCATACAAATTATGAGGTGGAATATTAGTTGCCATACCAACAGCTATACCTGTAGATCCATTAAGAAGTATGTTAGGTAATTTAGCCGGCAGAATTTCAGGTTCTAGATTTTGACCATCGTAATTTTCTATAAGATTAACAGAATTTTCTTCAATGCCATCAAAAAAATAATCAGCTATTTTTTCTAATCGAGCTTCAGTATAACGCATTGCCGCAGCATTATCTCCATCAATATTTCCAAAATTTCCTTGACCATCAATCAATGGGGCTCTTGTAGAAAAGTCTTGAGATAATCTTACTAAACTATCATAGATTGCTTGATCACCATGAGGATGGAACTTTCCCATAACATCTCCAACAATTCTTGCACATTTTTTATATGGAGAATCCTTAAAAAGCTTAAGTTGATACATGGAATAGATTATTCTTCTATGAACTGGTTTTAAACCATCCCTTAAGTCAGGTAGAGATCTAGAAACAATAGTTGAAATAGCATATGAAAGATATTTATCTTTTAAAATATTATCTATTGTTTTATTTAAAAATTTTTTTTCCATTAATTATTTCTTTAAATTTTCTAAAATAATTTTTTTGAATATAATAAAATCATTTGGCATTTTTAAATTAATTAAATCAAGATGATTCTTCAAAAAAACATTTTCAAAAATTTGAAAAATTGAATTAATACTATTAAATGTTATTTTTTCTTTTGAATCAAGAAAATAATGTGGGAATTCAATTGTATTATTATTAGGTTTTATTGAAAAGCTTTTATTGTAAAAATCATAAAAATTTTTATTATTATTTGTTTTGTAATCAATTTGATAACCAATTATTCTTAATAAATTTAAAAGCCATTTACAATAAAATACTATCCAGTGATTTTCTCTAATCATATTATGTATTAAATGATCTATGCTATTATAAAAACCTTTTAAATTTTGTCCTTCAATAATTGAAACATTAATTAGACTTAATATTGAGAGTAAGGCATTTAACTTGTACTTATCATGATATAAATTACTTATATAGGGTTGAGAAATTTCTGCAGTTACATATGGTGGTGCATTTTCATTCTTTTGAGTCATTGTGTAATCAATAAAATAGCCTTTTTGATAAATATTTTTTTTTTTTGAGGAATTTCCTCCATAAACAATTACTGAGTTAATTTCATCATTTGAAGATAATATTTTTAAGAATAAATCATTATCTTTAATATTTTTAGAATAATAAATTATACCTTTATATTTATTTTTCATTTTTAATTTCTACTTTCAGATATAAATGAACTTTGCAATTAAGTATTTTTTCGATATTTTTTTGACTCGTTTCTCTTATCTTTTTAATTTTTTCACCTTTTTTACCCAAAATAATAGCTTTGTATCTTGTATTTGATATTTCAATTGATTGTTTAATCTTTAAATCATTATTTTTTAAAAATTTATAAATGAGGTTACTTATCTTTAAATTATAAGGAATCTCTTTATGTAAATTTTCCAATATTGAATTACGTGTACATTCATTTGCAATAAATATATCATCTTTATTAGTAATTTCTTCGTTATTAAATATCCAACTACTAATATAACTTTCTTGAACAAGAAAATTAGTTAAAATATCAGTGCCTTTATTGAATTTTGCAGAAATATTAAAATAATCAGATATATTAATATTTTTACTAAGCTCATCTATATGTTTAAGTACAGATAAATTATCTACCAAATCTATTTTATTAAATACAATAATCATTTTTTTCTTTAGTTCACGTAAAAATTTGTAATCATTAACTACATTTTTATAATTGTATTTAGAGGTATCAATCATATAAATTATTAAGTCGATATTATCGATAGCATACCATAAATTTTTTTTTAATTTTTTTTGAGATAAGTCTTTAGTTTTTAAAAAGTTTATTCCTGGTGTATCATAAAAAACTATTTGAACATTATTAATATTTTGAATGCCAATAATGTAATCTTGCGTTGTATTAATCTTTTTATTAACAATTGATATTTCCTCTTTAACAAAGCAATTAATTAATGTTGATTTACCTGCATTAGTTTTACCTATAATGCCAACTTTTAATAATTTATTTGTCATTTATTTTTTTTAGAGCTATTTTGGCAGCCTTTTTTTCAGCTTCTCTTATAGACTTACCTGAAGCTCTAATTTCTTCAAGTTTCAATACCTTTAATGAAATTGTAAATAAAGGAGAATGTGATGGTCCTTGTTTTTTTATGAGAACATATTTTGGCAATGACTTATATTGTTGTTGTGAAATTTCTTGTAACTTAGTTTTAGGATCTTGTTGATTTGAAGCTTCAATATCTAAATAAGGTTCCCAGATTCTTTTGATAAACTTTACAGAATGATTAAAACCACTATCCACATAAATACTTCCTATTAAAGACTCTACTGAATCAGCTAGTATAGACATATTTGTGCGAGAATTTTCTTTTTTATGAGAGTATTTTAAAATTTCTTTGATATTTATCTCTAATGCAATTTTATATAAAAATTCTTTTTGAACTAAATAAGATAATTTTTTAGTAAGAGAGCCTTCATTATAATTTTTAAATTTATCAAAAATTAAATCTGATATTATTAAACCTAATACTCTATCGCCTAAAAACTCTAATCTTTCAAAATCATTTTTAAGTAAATTTTTGTCATATTTCTTTTCTTTTACATAACTAGGATGAATTAATGCACTTATTAAATTTTTTTTATTTTTAAATTTAAAATTAATTTTTTTTTCAAATTTTCCAATGTCTTTAATTGAAATCATTTTATTGATTTAAATAATCTTTCGTATCTTATTGATTGTGGCCATTTCCAAACTTGAAAAAAACGTGAATTTTCTAAAGAGAAAAAAATAAATTGAGCTTTTCCTACTAAATTTTTCATAGGAATAAAACCAACTGTATTGATGAATCTACTATCTTGAGAATTATCCCGATTGTCTCCCATAACAAAAAAATAATTTTTAGGTACAATATATAATCTTGTATTATCAACAATACCATTATCCATTAAATCTAATACTTCAAATTCTTTATTATAAAAGAATTCTTTATATTTTCTAATTCTATTTTGATTTCCATAAGAATTAATATCTAGAAAATCTTCTTCTTTTTTTCTTAAAATTAAATTATTGTTAATCATTATTTGTCCATTAATTATTTTAATTTCATCACCAGGCAAGCCAATAATTCTTTTAATATAATCTGTTGAATTATCTTGTGGAGTTTTAAAAACAGCCACATCACCTCTTTCAGGAATTTTAGAAAAAAATTTTCCAGGAAACAAAGGAATGGAAAATGGAAGAGAATGTCTTGAATATCCATATGACCATTTAGATACAAATATAAAATCTCCTACTAGTAAATTAGGTTTCATGGAACCTGAAGGAATATTAAATGGTTCAGCAATGAAAGACCTAATTAAAAGTGCAATAAAAATTGCAAAAAGTACTGACTTTAAATTAGAAATAAAATTACTTTTATTTTTCATTTTTCAAAAATTACAACATTTGCAATTGAGTAATTTTTTTCATCACTAATGGTTAATTCAATCAAACATTTTTTTTTGACAATAGATTAAATTTATTCAAAGCATTATTATGTAAAATTAAATTTGGTTTACCAGAAATATTATTTGTAATTTCAATATCTTTCCAAAAAATTCCATTAGCAATACCTGTGCCTAAAGCTTTTGCACAAGCTTCCTTTGCTGCATATCTTTTTGCATAAGAATTTATAGTATTAAATTTATTTTCAGATCTATTAATTTCATTAATTGTAAAACATTTTTTTTTAAATCTTTCTCCATACTTTTCAATTATTTTTTTTACTCTATTATTATCCACAATATCTGTCCCTATTCCTATAATCATAAACTTATCCTCTCATTCTATCTAATGAAGAAACCTCAGATAAAAGTCTTAAAGCAGCAATAATATTGTTCAAATGATTTGTATCTCTTACTTCAATATCAATTATTATTTCAAAAAAATCCTTTTTTCTAGTTAAAAAATTTATATTTGAAATATTACCATTATTTTTTGCTATAATGGTAGTAACTTTACCAAGACTACCTGGTTTATTATGTAAAACAACACCAATTCTAGCAACTGAAATACTATTTTTGGAGTCATTTTTTTCCCATGAAATATCCAACCATCTCTCTGGACTATCAGAATAAGAAGTTAGTGTTTCACAATCGATTGTATGAACTGAAACACCTATACCTGCAGTAACAATACCTACAATTTGATCGCCCAAAATTGGTGAACAACATCCAGCTAAATGATAAGTCATACCAGCAGTCAAACCTTTGAGTTTAATAGCTGATTTAGATATCAATTTATTATCTTTTTTAAAATTTAATTTTAATTCAGGGAAAATAGCTTTTAAAACATTAGATGCTGTTATAGATCCAGAACCTACTAATTCAAAAATATCTTCTATTTTTTTTGAATTAAAATTTGTTAAAGCTCCCTTTATAGCTTCATCAGAGAATTCTATATCCTCTTTTTTGAATGCATTATTTAATATTTCTTTTCCAAAAATTATATATTCCTCTCTTTTTTTTGACCTCATAAATCTTCTTAATTGAGATTTTACTCTTGAAGTTGCAGCAAATCTCTCCCATAAAGGTGAAGGCTGAGATTCTTTAGAAGTTAATATTTCTACTTGATCTCCATTATTTAGAATTGACTTTAAAGGTTTTAAGTTTCCATTAATTTTTGACGCAACACATTTATCTCCTATTTCAGAATGTATAGAATATGCAAAATCTATAGGTGTTGAATTTTTTGGTAATTCTATTATGTCTCCCTTTGGGCTAAAAACATATATGCTATCTTGAAAAAGCTTTATTTTAGAATTTTCAATAAGTTCATCTTGATTTGTAGATTGATTCATTGTTTCTAATAACTCATGCATCCATTTATATTCACGAGTATCATTTTCTTTAATTTTTTTTGGATCTTTATATTTCCAATGAGCTGCTACACCAAATTCAGCTATTTGATTCATAACATTAGATCTAAATTGAATTTCAATTTTTTTATTTTTTGGACCTATTACCGATGTATGTAATGCGCGATATCCATTATTTTTTGGCGATGAAATAAAATCTTTAAACCTGTCATGAATATAAGGAAATTTTCTATGCGTAACACCTAACAAACGATAACATTCTCTTGTTGAATTAGTTATGACTCTAAAAGCCATAATGTCAGAAAGTTGTTCAAAAGAAATATCTTTACGCTTAATTTTATTCCAAATTGAATATGGTGATTTAATCCTGCCATAAATCGTGCAATCAGTGTTTTCCTCTAAATAAAGTTTTTTTAAGTCATATCTAATCTCTTCTATAATATTACTATCCTGGGAATTAAGATAATCTAATCTTTCTAAAATAGAAATTCTAGCTTCAGGATCAATAATTTCAAAAGAAAAATCTTCTAACTTTTCTTGCCACTCTCTCATACCTAATCTTTGAGCAAGAGGAGAGAAAACTTCTAAGGTTTCAAGTGCTATTCTGATTTTTTTATGATGATCTTTGACAAATTCTAAGGTTTTCATATTATGAATTCTGTCAGCTAGTTTAATTAATATAACTCTAAGATCTTTTGTTGCGGCTAATAATAATTTTCTATAATTTTCTCCATATTTTTGGTTATTTATTTTCAAAGAAAATTTATTAATTTTTGTAAGTCCCTCTACTAAACTTTCAATTTCATCACCAAATATTTTTTTAATCTCATTTATAGACACTGAAGTATCTTCAACTGTATCATGCAACAAACCAGAAACTATTGAGGAAGTATCTAGTTTTATTTCAGTTAAAATTTTTGCAACTTCTAAAGGATGACTAATATATGGTTCACCAGAATTTCTAAGTTGATCAACGTGAGCTTTACTACTAAAATCTATTGCTTTTGAAATAATTATAATATCCTTCTCAGTTAAATATTTTTTTGCTGAATTTAATAGATCGTTAATTTTATTGTGTTCCATATTAGAACTTAAATAATAAAGAAAAAAGAATGTTTAGTAATTTTTAATCTGAAGATGTTGTATCATCATGGTTTTTCTCATCTACAGATGAATCATCAGTTGTGATATCTTCTTCAATATTATATTGTTGTTCAAGTTCACTATCTTCTGAAATAATTAAATCTTCAATTTCTTTTTCAGCTTCACTTGTATCTTGTTTGTCACTTGAGAGGTCAGTATCAATATTTTCAGAAATTTCTTTATCTTCATTTGTATTAATTTCAGTATTTTCATTTTTAGTTTCTGATTCTATTTCAATATTTTCTTCCTCTTCATCATTAATTGAAATAGTTTGATATTCTTGAATTAAATGCTCTTTCATTTCTTCAACAGTGATAGTTGAATCAGCAATTTCTCTTAAAGCGATTACAGTGTTTTTATCGTTATCTTTTTCTACAGTTGGATTATCTCCTGAATGCAATTTTCTTGCTCTTTGCGATGCGACTAAGACAAGCTCAAATCGACTTGGAAATTTATCAATACAATCTTCTACAGTAATTCTAGCCATGCAGGCTTATAGTTATATTGTTAAAAAAAGTAAATTGAAAATGTTTAAAATTTGCGATTTTTCATTAATCTTTGCTTATTAATATTCCATTCTTTTTGTTTGATAGAAGCTCTTTTATCCTGCTTTTTCTTTCCTTTACCAAGACCAAAAGATAATTTTGCAAATCCTTTTGAATTAAAATACAAATTTATTGGAATAATAGACATCCCATCTTTTCTGGATGAGCCAATGATTTTATTAAGTTCTTTTTTATTAACTAATATTTTTTTTTCTCTTAAAGTATTTAATTCATTGTCATTAGAAGATGAATATTTTTTGATATAGCAATTAGTCAGCCATAATTCACCTTTTTTTTCAATAATAAAAGATTCTTTAATAGAGCCAGTATTAATTCTTAGTGACTTAACTTCTGAACCTGTTAAAACTAATCCTGCATCAAATTTATGGACAATTTCATAATCATAATTAGCTTTTTTATTTGAAGCTATAATTTTCATAAGAAAATTTAAATTAATCCAATTTCAGCAAGACAATTTTTAACAAAATTTTTAGTTTCTTCACTAATAGGGGCTAATGGTAAACGAACTTCAGAACTACACAAACCAAGTAGTTCAGCAGCATATTTCACGGGACCAGGGCTTGATTCTATAAATAAGGCGCTGTGTAACTTTGCTAAAGAAAGATTAATTTCTTGAGCTTCACTTATATTTTTTTCAATCCAAAAATTTTGAAGTTGAGCACAAAGTTTTGGAGCAACATTAGCAGTAACAGATATGCAACCATGGCCACCTTGAGATAGATAAGGTAATGATGTCCCATCCTCTCCAGATAAATAGCAAAAATCTTTAGATATTTTTGTTTTTGATAACAAAGGTCTAAACAAATCATTAGTAGCATCTTTAACCCCATTGATATTTTTAATTTCTGATAACTTAGCCATAGTATCTATTGACATATCTACAATAGAGCGACCTGGAATATTGTAAATAATAATAGGAAGTGCAGTTGTTTCTGAAATTCTTTTAAAATGTTGATATAATCCTTCTTGAGTTGGCTTATTATAATAAGGTGTTACAATGAGAGCCGCATCAGCTCCACATTTTTCAGCATGCTGAGTAAATTCAATTGCTTCAATAGTGTTGTTAGATCCAGTGCCAGCAATAACAGGTACTCTTTTTTTTACAATTTTTACACATTCTTCTACAATTTTTTTATGTTCATCATGGCTCAAAGTTGGAGATTCACCAGTAGTCCCACAAGGAACAAATCCGTGCGAACCTTGTTCAATTGACCATTCAATTATTTTTCCATATGAGTCGTAATCAACTTCATGGTTTTTAAATGGTGTAATTAGCGCTGGTATACTTCCTTTAAACATAATATTTTATTTTGGCGGAGAGAGTGGGATTCGAACCCACGGAAAGGATTACTCCCTTCGGCAATTTAGCAAACTGCTGGTTTAAGCCACTCACCCATCTCTCCCATTTTATCTTATTGATAACTTTTTTTCTATAGTATTTTTGATAGATTATGTCCAAAGGAATTATCAATAAATAAAAATTAAACATATTTTATATAAGAAATACTTAAAAATAGTAAAGCAAAAGAAAATACAATATATTACTTTCTTTAAATGAATAATGTTATTAACAATTTTTGGAATGGGAATGTAAAGTTATGGAAATCATATTGGCTAGTTGGAGAGCTACTTAATGCATTAATAATTGTAATAATATTAAATATAGAAATTATTTTTTTTAATAATTCATTAATTAGATCTCAAATACCATTCTTTAATTTTAATGATTTTAACTTACTTAGTAAAATATTTTTAATTTTTTGGACTATTTTCATTACTATTGGAATTTGGAGAGCAGCTGAAAAATACAAAGGTAATTTTATATGGATATGTATTACATTAATCCTTTTGTCTTATAGATTGTTTACCTTAAAAATAATATTATTTAATTAATTAAGTTTATCAGTTAATAATTTATTTAATATTTTAGGATTAGCTTTTCCTTTACTAATTGTCATCGCCTGACCAACAAAAAAACCTAATAATTTAGTTTTTCCATTTTTATAATCTAAAACTTTATCTTTATTATTTTCCAAAATCTGATCAATAATTTTTTCAATTTCATTTATGTCTGTGACCTGAATCAAGCCTTTTTCTTCAACAATATCTTCAGGTGTTTTTTTACTTTTAAACATTTCTTCAAAAACATCTTTAGCTATTTTACCTGAAATTTTATCAGATAAAATTAATTTTACTAATCTCCCTAAATTATCTGCACTAATAGGCGATTCTAAAATTGAAATTTCATTTTTATTAAGAATAGAAAACAATTCAGAAGTAATCCAATTTACAACAATCTTAGCTGAATTTTTTAAATCTTTATGATTTTTTAGAACATCATCAAAATAATCTGAAACTTCTTTTTCAGCTGTTAACACTGAAGCATCATAATTAGATAGATCCAGTTCGTTAATATATTTATTTTTTCTTTTATCAGGCAGTTCAGGAATCTCATTTTTTATCTTTTCTATGTATTCATTTTCTAATATTACAGGCAATAAATCTGGGTCTGGAAAGTATCTGTAATCATGAGCTTCCTCTTTTGATCTCATAGGTCTAGTTTTACCTGTATTAGTATTAAATAGCATAGTGTTTTGCTCTATAGATCCACCAGACTCTAGAATTTCAATTTGCCTTCTTGATTCATAATTAATTGCTTGTTTTATAAATTTAATTGAATTTAAATTTTTAATTTCACATCTAGTGCCATAATCATCACCTGGCTTTCTAACTGAAATATTAACATCTGCTCTCAAAGATCCCTCTTGCATATTTCCATCACAGGAATCTAAGTACATCAATATTGATCTGATTTTTGAAATATACATTGCGGCTTCATCAGGGCTTCTAATATCAGGTTCACTAACTATTTCCATTAGCGCTATTCCTGATCTATTTAAATCCACAAAAGTTTTTGTGGGATTTTGATCATGCAAACTTTTACCTGCATCTTGCTCTAAATGAAGTCTTACAATTCTTATATCTTTAGAAGTGCCATCTTTAAAATCTATTGTAACCTTTCCCTCTCCTACAATTGGGTATTTATACTGACTTATTTGATATCCTTGAGGTAAATCAGCATAAAAATAATTTTTTCTATCAAAAACAGAATAATTATTAATTTTAGCATTTAAACCGATGCCTGATTTAATAGCTTGTTCTAGGCAATATTGATTTATTACTGGAAGCATTCCTGGCATCGCTGCATCTACTAAAGAAACTTGAGTATTTGGAAGAGATCCAAATTTTGTTGAAGATGAGCTAAATAATTTAGAGTTTGATTTTACTTGGGCATGCACTTCAAGACCAATAATCATTTCCCATTCATATTTTTCACCTTTAATTAAATTATTCAAATTACTCATATGATTTCTCTAAAGATAAAGCAGCATTAAATATTTGTTGCTCATCAAAATGCTTACCTAAAATTTGAATCCCTAAAGGTAAATTATTTTTATCTTTACCAAAAGGTATAGATATACCAGGTAAGCCTGCTAATGATGCTGGAACTGTAAATACATCATTAAGATACATTTTAATTGGATCTTCTTGTTTTTGATTTAAGGGAAAAGCTGCACTAGGTGCAGTTGGGGTAACTATAAAATCACATTCTTTAAAAGCTTCATTAAAATCATTTGCGATTAATTTTCTTACTTTTTGAGCTTTTAAATAATAAGCATCATAATATCCTGCTGATAAAACATAAGTACCAATCAAAATTCTTCTTTTAACTTCTTTTCCAAATCCTTCACGTCTAGTATTTTCGTACATAGCATCCAAAGAAGAGATTTCATTGGATCTAAATCCATATTTAACTCCATCATATCTTGCTAAATTTGAAGATGCTTCAGCTGGAGCTATAATATAGTAAGTTGGCAAAGCATATTTTGTATGTGGTAAGGAAATGTGTTTAATTTTAACACCTCTATTTTCTAAAACTTTTATTGCATCTTTCCAAATTTGACTGACTTCACCTGGCGTTCCTTCAATAGTATATTCTTTTGGAATTCCAGCAATTTTACCCGAAATGTCTTCATCTAAATTATCAAAATATTTTGGAATTTTTAGATTAGCACTTGTACTATCTCTTTTATCAAATCCAGCAATAGTCTCAATTAAAAGAGCAGCATCTTCAACATAATTTGTAAAGACTCCTGCTTGATCTAAACTAGATGCAAATGCTGCTATACCCCATCTTGAGCAAAGTCCATAAGTAGGTTTAATCCCTACAACTCCACAAAAACTTGCCGGCTGACGAATAGATCCTCCCGTGTCAGTACCTGTAGCTCCTAAACACAAGTCTGCTGCTACTGCAGCTGCAGAACCACCTGAAGAGCCTCCGGGTGCTAGTGGCTCGTTCTCTTTAGATAAGGGATTAATAGTATTGCCGTAATAACTTGTATTTGTTGCAGAGCCCATAGCAAATTCATCACAATTTACTTTTCCAACAAATACAGAGCCATCATCTAATAATTTTTGTGTTACAAATGATTCATATGTTGGATTAAAATTTTCCAAAATTTTTGATCCTGCGGTAGTAGGCATATTTTTTGTACAAAAA
>MDTG01272487.1_pt1 | contig 19246 bp, 17 predicted proteins | sample 811421 | NCBI WGS metagenome assembly MDTG01 (sample SAMN05326645, study PRJNA326480) | marine metagenome | isolation source: seawater | place: Pacific Ocean: South East | collected 2011
ACGTTGATAGGCTGGATGTGGAAGCGCAGTAATGCGTGCAGCTGACCAGTACTAATAGCTCAATTGGCTTGATTTATGCACTGAAAAAAATTTAATATTGGTATGATAATAATTATATAATGATCTTTGTCTCAGAAATAGGATTAAACTATAACTCAAAAATAGATAATTGTCAGGAACTTATTAGGCAGTCCAAACTTGCTGGAGCAGATATAGCTAAATTCCAATTAGGATGGAAAGGAAAGCCAGGAGAAATAAATTTTTTAGATAAATCTAGGATTTCTAAGTTATACAACTGGTCAGAAAAATACGATATAGAGATAATGTTCTCAGTTTTCAATCAAGAGTCTTTAAAACTTCTCCAACAATTTCCTTTAAAAAGAATCAAAATTGCTTCAAGGACTTTAGTAGACGATTTTAACTTGTGTAAAGATATTATATCCCTGGGCATAGAAACATTTATTTCTTTAGGAATGTGGGAAGATAAATCTAATTTACCTTTTAATGAAAGAAATATCAAATATTTGTGGTGTAAGTCTAAATACCCAACAACCAATGAAGATATAAAAGAACTTCCAAAAAGTTTCCTAAAAAAAAACATCATAGGGTACAGTGACCACTGTATTGGGATTCAAGCAGCTCTTTTGGCAGTATCAAGAGGTGCCGAGGTTATAGAAAAACATTTTACGTTAGATAAGACTTCAAAATTTATAAGAGATCATATGCTTTCAGCTGAACCGAATGAACTTAAAAATCTTGTAAACTTAGGAAGAGATATAAATAAAAAGCTCAAAATTGGTATTTAAATTGAAAGTTATCTTGCTAACTACAAATACTTTACATCATCAGTATTTAATCAAAAAAATTAATAATATAAAGAATTTAGAATTAATTATTTTTTTTATTAACAGTAAAAATTATAAATTTAATCCAAAATCAGAATTTGAAAATAAAGAAAATAAATTTGAAAAACATAAATTTTTTAAAAGAAAAATTTTCAAATTTAATAACAAAAAATTTTACATTAAAGACATTAACTCGAAAAAAACTTTAAGTTTAGTAAAAAAAATAAGACCAAATTTAGGAATACTTTTTGGAACAAAAAAAGCAGACATCAAAATAATAAATGCATTTAAAAAAAATTTAATTAACATTCATCGAGGTGTTATGCAAAAATATAGAGGTTTAGACTCAGAATATTGGGCCATCTATAATAAAGATTTTAATTCAGTAGGAGCCACACTTCATTTTGTAAATAAATTTTTAGATAAAGGAAAAATAATTTTCGAAAAAAAAATAAATTTTAAAAAAAATATGAAGTGTTATCATTTAAAATATCATACTACTTTATTAGCCGCAAAATATGTTATAAAGATAATAAATACTTTAATGAAAAAAAATAAATTAAAAGTTTTGAAAAAACAAAAAATTGGCAATTACTATTCAAACATTGACATTAAACGAAAAGAGATAGCATGCAAAAATTTGCAAACATATCTTAATAGAAATTTTTGATATGATAATAATATGTTATCACGGAGTTTCTAATGAAAAAAAACATCCTATAATAAATTTTAATGGCAAACATATAAATTTAAAAACTTTTAATAAACAAATTAAATATATTAGTAATAAATGTAACCCCATAAGTATGGAACAGGTTTATTTTAATTTAAAAAACAAACAACCTTTCAAAAAAAAAAGTGTTTGTGTTACATTTGACGATGGGTTTAAAAATAACTTTAAATTTGCAACTAAAGTTTTAAAGAAATATAATGTGCCAGCTATTTTTTATTTATGTCCTGGTTTAATAAATAAAAAAGAAATGTTTTGGGTAGATAAAATCGAGGCTTCAATAGCTTTTTCTAAAGAAAAAAAAATTAATTTTTTTTTTTTAAAAGAAAATTACTCATTTAATATTTCAAATATTAAGAAAAAAAAAGAAACGATAAAAAACATAAAGAAAATTTGTAAAAGATTACCGGATAAAGATAAAGATATTGTTATTAAAAAAATTGTATATTCAACAAAGGTAAAACCATCACAAAAACTACACAATGATTATAGAATTTTATCATGGAAAGAAATAAGACAAATTATAAAAGATAAATTATTTGATATTGGGGGGCATTCAATGAAACATTCAATTTTTACAAACATGAATGCCAAAGAAATTGATCAAGATATTAAAAAAACTAAAAAAATTATTTTTAAAAATACCTCAATAAGAATTAAACATTTTTCTTATCCAGAGGGTAAATCTAATAAATCTGTAGAAAATTTAATGAAAAAAAATGGTATATTAACTTGTCCAATAGCAAGCGGAAAAGCAAATAATCATTTTCAAAATCCATATAATTTAAAAAGAATTATGGTTGGCTTTGATAGTATAAAATTTCCATATGAATAATTTTATTTTTAATAAAAGAATAGGCCTAATATTATATGCAAGAATGTCTTCAAAAAGATTTCCAGGCAAAGTATTAAAAAAAGTCTATGATAATAAAAATATTTTACAGATCATTGTCGATAATTTAAAAAAAATTAAAGCACAAAATAATTTGATTGTAGCCACATCAAATTTAAATTCAGATAAAAAAATTATTGAATTTTGCAAAAAAAATAAGATTAGATACTTTTTAGGTGATCATAGGAATGTTTTTTTAAGAACTAAAATGTGCATAAAAAAAAATGATTTAAAATATTTTGTACGAATATGTGGTGATAGACCTTTTTTTGACGTGTTTTTAATGAAAAGAATGATCAAGCTAATGATAACAGATAAATACGATATAGTAACTAATGTTAACCCAAGAACTTACCCCAAGGGTTTGACTTGTGAGGTTGCTAAATCAAAAATATTTGAGCAAGTCAATGCAAAAAAATTATCTAAAGAAGATAAAGAGCATATTTTTCATTATTTTTACAAATCAAAAAAATACAATATTTATAATTTTAAAAGTAATTTAAAAAAAAAATTTCTAAATGAAAATTTTTGCATAGATAATAAAAATGATATTATAAAAATAAAAAAAATATTAACTCTTGTTAAAAAAAAAAAGAAAAAAATTAATGCAAAAAATCTTGAAAAATTGTTAAAATTTTAAATTAATAGGACTTTTTGAGCACAACAAATATATTTCATTTGTTTTATAGTTCAGACCTTTGTTTCTCTTTGGATCTTTAATGATAGTATTTGTAAGTTCAATATTATAAATCTTTTTTCTAGTGAGAAAATTTTTAATTTTTTTTGTAAATGTAAAACTATGTTGAGCTGTTAAATTTTGATTTACGTGTCCATGTATTAATACGAACTTAGATATTGTTAAAATTTTAATTAAGATTTTGTGTGATGATTCACAGTGATCAAGTGTCATGAAGAAACTGAATAAATCAAACTTATTTTTATAAAATTCTTTTTCATCTGAATTATATAAGTTAAAATTGAATATTTTATCTGCCAATCCTAAACTACTACAATTTTCACTGATATCATTTTTCCCCCATATTAAGTTAGATGAATCTATTAAAAAATATTTTTTATAAATTTGTTTAGCTTTTGGTGCTTTCAACTCTCTTTTTTTAATTATTTTTTTTTGATTAAAATTTCTTACTTTGTTTGAAAGATTTTTCAAATTTACATTGATATATCTTTTGATATCTTTTTCTTTTAATTCTTCTTTAAGTAAATCAAAAAATAACCCATTAAAAGGGCAACCATATTCCCCATACTTTTTAAATTTTATTTTATTTTTAAGATCTATAAAAAGGTTTCCATGATTAGGTGTTAGAAGTTTATTTTTAAAATTATAAAAATTTTGCCACCCCATATTATGTTGACCATAAATTGTCAAAAAAATTTTTTTCTTTATAAAGTTATTAAACCATTTTGAAAAATAAATTGAGAAACAAGATTTACACTCTCTTCTTTCCAGATTTTTTTCTAAAAACTTTAAACTTATATTTAACTCTGAAATAATTGCCTCCACATAAAAATTTTTAATTAGTTTTTTATTCATGATTCTTTTTGATTTTATACTTCCACAAAATGGACATTTATTTATTTTAATAAACATAAATGGTAATCTTAATAATCTAACAATTTTGTTTTTTTTAACTCCTAAGTTTATATCATACTTAATTAAAATCTTTTTAACTTTAATATTTCACTTAAATTCGGATAAGAATAATAATTACTAAATTTTTGTTTTACTTTTTGTTTTCTCACACGTTTATTTAGTTCAATTTTGACTGATAGATCTTTGATATCCTTAAAACCCTTAGAATAAAGTTTTTCGTAAACGTTGAACAAATTAGAACATTGACTAAGTTTGATATTGGATTGGAATATTATATCTCCAGAATCTATGCCCTTGAAACTGATCTTGAAAACTGTGCTATAAAAGACTTTTTGACCCTTTATATAAGCATTAATAATTGGAACAATCCCCTTAAATTCTGGAATTTTCCCTAAATGTAAATTGTAAATATTGAAATTTTTGTATTTTTTTTTTTTAAAGATTTGTGAATTTATTATTGAGAGACAATCTTTAATATTATTTTTCTTTAAAACTGATAAAACTTCAAGACTATTAATGTCTAAATTATCGTAAAAGGCTACTTTTTCTTTTTTTAGATAGTTTTGGACTTGTCCTGAAATTTTGTTTTTAAATACATTGAAACTAATAAATAAAAATTGTTTTAGAGATAGAATCTTAAAACTAATTAGTATTCTTTTAAAATTTAAAAATTCTTTCCCAAGGAATACTATGTAATTGTTTTTATTTTTAGCCTTAAAAAAGAAATTTAAAAAAATTAAGCTAAAGTAATGATCGTTATCTAAAAAAATAGCTATATTCTTTTTAATCATTCAAATCGTTAAAGGTAATTTTATATACCTCATATATTACAATTAAAATATAAATATGTTAATAATAATAAGTCTATATGAAAGAAAAAATAACTATCATAATGCCAATGGGTGGAATTGGATTAAGATTTAAAAATGAGAATTTTAAAACTGAAAAACCTTTATTAAAAATTCAAGGAACACCTCTATTTTTAAATGCACTTAAATCATTTAAAAAAATTTCAAACATTAATGAAGTTATCTTAATAATTAGAAAAAACTTAAATAAAGAAATTAAGTTTTTTCTTAAAAAAAGGAATTTTTTTAAAAAAATAAAATTTAAAATCATAATTTTGAAAAAAAAAACAAAAAATCCAATAGAAACTATTATAAAGTGTAAAAATATAATTTCAAATAAAAGGATTGTTTGCCTGGATAATGACTTATATTTTGAAGCAAAAGGATATTTCAAAAAAATAATCAAAAAAAATTGCGCAGACTCAATTGTACCTACATTTAAATCTAATAAAAGTATTTATAGTTTTGTTAAACATAAAAGAAAAAAAGTTGTAGACATAAAGGAAAAGAAAAAAATTTCATCAACCGCTGTGGTAGGGGCATATTTTTTTAAAGACAAAACAGTCTTTTTTGATCAATGTATAAAAATAAATAGAAATAAAGACATCAAAGATAAGTATATAAGCAATATCATATTAAGTTATTTAAAAATGAAAAAAACAGTAGAACAATATGAAACAGAAAAATATTTCTCTTATGGAACACCAAAAGAATATTTAAAGAATATTGGAAAATAAGTGTTAAAAAATTTAAAAATTATTTATATCATAGGAATTTTAGTAAGCATCTTTTTTTTGTATTTTTTTTTTAAAGAAATGAATTTTTCCAAAATCCAAAGTTTTAAAGTTGATCTAAAGTTCATTTTAGTTGCGGTTTTTTTCCACATAATGGTAATTTTGATAAGAGCTAGAAAATTTTGCATATCAGTTGAGAACTACAATAGTACAAAATTTGAAATCAAATCAATTCTTTTAGGATCTTTCTTTAATTTTATATTACCTTTTAGAATAGGAGAATATATTAGAGCGATATATTTGGGTAATTCTAGAAATGAAAGTCGGATTTATTATTTTACTGCAATTATATTTGAAAGAATTTTTGATATAATTTTTTTATCTCTTTTTATTTTTGTATTTGCAATAATTACATACTTTATAAATGAATATTACGTATTTAATTTAGAAATATTATTAATATTATTTGGAATTTTAACTTTATCAAGTTTACTATTTTTTTTATTTTATAAAAATAATGAAATTTTGCTACGTTTAATTGCAAAGATTTCCTCTCTTTTTAATCAAATAATCCAAAATAGACTAAAGACTATTGTTTGGATTGTAAGCTTATCTCTAAAAGAAATAATTAAATTAAGAATATTTGCATATTTATTCTATTCTTTTTTACAATGGACATTTGGATTTTTAACAATTTATTTTTTGTGCAGGTCAATGGGTATAGAATTAAAAATTATTGATTTAATTTTTTTAATTTTAACTATTTATTTATCTTTAATGATACCATCTGGGCCAGGGTTTGTGGGTTCTTATCAACTACCAGTTTTAAACTATCTTAAAGAAACAGGTTATAGTATTGAAATTGCTTATCAGTTTTCAATAATTTCTTGGATATTATTAGTTATATTTTTTTCCATAATTGGTTTTTTTGTTTTCTTTAACATTAAAAAATATATTTTTAAATCACAAGAACAAGATTTGCTATATAAAAAGTGGATTCCAAGAAGCATTAAGTCGAATGACTATGGAAAAATATTAGATAAATATTTTAATTTAAAATCAAGTGCTATAAATTTTAATAACCAAATAATATCAGAAAAATTTTCACTAATAAAAGATTTAGGTGGAGGTTCAGAAGCTTATACTTTTCTTATAAATAATAATTCTGAACGAATAGTAAGAAAGTGGGCAGATGAAGACTCTAAATCTAGATTGAAATATCAATACGATTTTATTGTAAATCAAAATTCAAAATACTTGCCAAAAGTAATTAATTTTAAAGAAGAAAAATCTTCTTTTTTCTTTGATATGAAATATTATTCAGAATTTTCAAGTGGACATAATTTTGTTCATACCAACCCATTACTAAACTCCAAAAAATTGATTAATAATATTTTAGAATACATTTTTAGTTTTAAAACTTTAAACAAAAAAATGGAGTCCAATGATATTGTTAAAGATTATTTAGAAACAAAGCTTTATAAAAATATAGAGAATATTGTTAATGCTAACCCTTTAATAAAAAAATTTGTTTTATATGAAGATTTTTATTTAAATGATAAAAAATATTCTAATTTTAACAAGCTTAAGAACATAATGACTGAAATGAAAGAAAAGATCTATAAAGATCTTAATAAATCTTTATCAGAAAGTTGCCATGGAGATACAACATTTGATAATTTAATTGTTAAGGATGAAAATAATTTTAAGTTTTTAGATCCTAACTTTAATAATTTATGCTCATATTATGTTGATATAGCAAAAGTAAGACAATCCTTAAATGGGGGATATGAATTTTTAATTAGATTAGATAATTATGAGCTTAAAAATAATAAAATTAATTTCACTATAAATAAGTCTAATACTTATGAAATATTAAATAACTATTTTTTAGAACTTATAAAAAATAAGATAGATATAACAGATAATATCTTGTTGCTACATGAAGCCATTCATTTTGCAAGATTGTTAAAATATAGAGATGAAATTAATCCTAAATTTACAATTATTTTCTTCGTTATTATGCTAAAATATCTAAATGAGTACTTACTTTCAAAAAAATAGATTAAATTTAATAATCGTAGATTTTGATAATACGCTTTTTTTTACTAATAATATAAATTTCAAATCTTATAAGAAAACATTTAATTATTTTAATGTAAAACTCAGCAAAAAAGAATTCAATTTATATGCCGGCTTAAGCAAGCGTGATTTTTATAAAAAAATATTTAAAAAAAAAAAATTTGATGTAAATAAAGTTTTTGATTTAAAAAAAGAGTATTATAAAAAAAGTGTAAATTTAGTTAAAGCAAATTATTTATTGTTGGATTTTCTGAGAAAAATGAAAAATCAAAATGTAAAAATTGCATTAGTATCAAACGCTTCAAGGTATACTATATCTTTAGTGCTAAACAAATTTAGTATAGAAAACTTTTTTGATGCTATTTTAACATCTGATGATGTTGAAAAAACAAAACCAAATCCTACTGCATTTAAAAAAATTTTAAAAAAATTTAAGGCCACAAGTAAAAATGTAATTGTAATTGATGATGATAAAAGCGGTATAATTGCTGCTAAAAAATGCAATATTCAGTCAATGACATTTAATCCTCAAAAAAAAAATTAGTTTCTTAATTCATTTATTAAAGGTGATAATTCTTTGTATGAACAATTTTTACAATGTTCATGTAATTTATTTTCTTTACATGATTTTGATATTTCCAGTAGCTTTTTATTATTTTTAATTTCATTTATACTTTCTAAAAAAATGTTTCCAACGCTTTCTGTTCCAGTGTTAATTATGCACACCTTTACATTTCCAAAAACATCAACATAAAGACCATTTTCTGGCCACCAACAATCCGACCAAGTCCAAGGAGCAACACCTTTAATCTGTTTTTTGTATCTTTTTAAATGTTCTTTCATTAATTTTGGATATTCAACATTAATTTGTTCATCCTCGTTCCAATTTTGAACTAGATTAAGTCTTAATTCTGTTAATTTATTTTCTTTTACCAACTCATCAATTTTTTCAATATCAAAAACATTTTGGGAGTTTACAACATAATTAACCGAAACGTTGCAATTGAATCTTTCAACATTTTTAAAGTCAGAAAGAAATTTTAACAATTTATCCCATTTTGCTGGCGCTCTATCTCTTTCATAGGTTTCTTTATAACCATCAATTGAAAAATACATCTTGTCAATATATTTAAGAGATTTTTTAAAATTGTCATTTATTTTATATTGACAATTAGTTGCCACTATTAAATTAGTTTTTGGAAAAAATTCTTTTACTTTTTGACAAATTAAATGGAACTTTGGATGAAGAAAAGGTTCTCCTAATCCTGTTAATTTTATATTTTCTATATTTTCACCTTTTAATTTAGATAAAATTTTTTCCCAATTATCTAATGACATATGTTGAGTTTTACCATATGCTGCAACTACTTGTTCTCTATTACAAAATGAACAATTAAGATTGCAGTAGTTTGTTGTTTCAAGACAAACATAATTTATTTTTGGCATAGGATTATTTCTTTTATAAATTTTTGTTTTTCAATGCCAGGGAAAACAGTTAAACGAACCCAATGTTTGTAATTTGAATTAGGAACATTTGAAAACTTAAATAATATCTTGGATCTTCTTAAAATTTTTTTTACCTTTTGAGTTTTGCTTCCAAAATTTATGTGTATGGAGTTTGTTTTAGAATTGATTGTTTTAAAATTATATTTATTCAATATATTACAAAGTAGATTTCTACTTAAAATAGTTTTATGAAAATATTTTATCATTAAAGAGTAGTTATTTAAAAGAAATAAGCCATATTTAACAGCAATTTGATTAATTTCATATAAAGGCCTGGTTTTTTTAAATAAATCGATGATTTTTTCATTTGCAATTATGTAGGCCAATCTTACTCCTGCCCCCCCCATTCCTTTTGAGAAGGTTCTAGATATTATTAAATTATCAAACCTTTTTGTCAGGTTAATCATATCTGTTTTTGAAAATTCGTAATATGCTTGGTCGAGAAAAAAAGGGATTCCTAGCTTGCATGCTTTCTTTAAAAGTCTCTTAAGATTTTTTTCATCAATTAAGTCACCGATAGGACTATTTGGATTTGCAATAATTATAGCATCTAAATCATTTTTAATTTTTTTTTCAAAATCATTTATATCAATTTTAAAATTATTTTTATAGTTAATGAAAATTAAATTATTTTTATTAATCTTAGAATAAACTTTATACATTGGAAAGCAAGGGTTGCTTGTTAAAACTTTTGATTTTATAGAAGTAAATATTTCAAAAAAAAATCTTATAGAAGTGTCTGATCCACTTGTTAAATAAATATTATTTTCTTTAATTTTAATTTTCTCACTAAGTCTTTTGTAAATTCTATCAACCTCAGGATATGCACAAAAATCATTCTGTGTTAATTGATTTAAAAAAGCGTTCCATTTTTTTTTTGGTAAAGTTTCAATCTTTTCATTTTTATCTAGTCTAAGAAATTTATGTCTTGTTTTTGATTCATTTTTTAACCTATAAATATCTTTAAGCCATTTTTTTTTAATTTTTAACATGGTAATTAGTATCAAATTTTTTTATAATTTGTTACATGAAAATTTTAGTTTTTATTCCCTGTTACAATTGTTCTAATGAAATAGAAATTTTGGTTAAAAGATTATCTCAACTTGATAAAAATAATCATAATTTCTTGTATCTTTTTATTGATAACAATAGTTCAGATAATACTTTGGAACAAATATTGAATTCTATAAAAAAGCATAAAATTGATAACTACTTAGTCCTTAAAAATAAATATAATTATGGCGTTGGAGGTTCACACAAAATTGCATTTTATAAAGCAATTCAGGAGTCTTTCGATTTTGTTTGTATTCTTCATGGCGACGCACAAAGTGATCCAAGAGATATAGAAAAAATTTCAAAATATGAAATTTATAATGATTTTTCAGGTATATTAGGATCTAGATTTCTTAAAGATTCCGTAAGATTAAATTATTCATTATTAAGAACAGCAGGAAATTTAATAATAAATAATTTATATAGCCTTCTTTTGAAAAAAAAAATATCAGATTTAGGTTCAGGTTTAAATTTTTACTCCACTAAATTTTTAAATTTAATAGATTTTGAAAGTTTTTCTGATGGGCATAATTTCAGCCATTATATATTGTTATCATTAGTAATTAGAAAAGAAAAAATTCATTTTTTTCCTATTAGGTGGTACCAAGAGGATCAAAAAAGCAATGTTAATATTTTCAAAATTGGCTATCAATCATTAAAAGTTTTACTTGAATATGTATTTTATCGATACAAACCTTTAAATGAAGTTAAAAATACAAAGAAAGTAAATAGAGAATATGAAATTGCAGCTAAATCTAACTAATCAAAACACTTTACTTTCTTTGTCTGTAATAATTTTTTTAATTACAATTATCTTTACAAATTTTGGTTATTTAAAAAATAGAGAGTACCCCCATGGTTTCGATAATCAATTTGGTTTTTTAATAAAATCTAAAAATTTTGAGCACTGTTTTTTTGAAAAATGTAAGGGACTTCTGTCAATAGAAAAACAATTTGAAAACTTAAATAACGATAATGATGATAAACTAAAAAATCAGTTCGAAAGATTAAAATCGCAAGTATTCAAAATTTATCACCCCTTGTATAGTATTCTAGTTTTGGCTATAAATTCCATCTTTGATGATTTGCTTAAATCAAGAGTAATATTAAATTTTATTTTTATTTTTTTGATAGTTTACTCTGTAGTTCTTGTCTCTAATCAATTTTTTAATAAATATACAACAAGTTTAATTTTGGTATTTTTCTCTCTAAATAATTATGGGGGATGGGGTTTTGGGCATCAAATCAATCCATTTATTTTATCACAATCATTTTCTATGCTCATTTATTATTATTTGATCAAAGATTCCAAAATTAAAGTAATCTTAATTAATATACTGGCAACATTGATGCATCCTATTGGTATTTTTACAAATATAATATCAATAATTTTTGCACTTTTTATAAACTTTAAAAAAAAATTAAATACAAATTTATTTTTAATTGTAATAAATCTAATTTTAATCCTATTTACATTCTATAATGACCTATCATTTTTTGAAAAAATATCTGTGAGAAATACAGAAATTTTTCTAAACAATGAATCATATTATGAAATTTTAAAGGGTAATATTAAAACTATTATTTTAACCTATCAAACAGTATTCAATTTATATACCATACCAGTTATTTTATTAACATCAATTTTTTATATTTCTTTAAAAAATGACAAAAAAATTTCTCTTATAGTTTGTTTAACTTACCTAATGGTTGTGGTGACAATGCTACTAGATAAATCTGGTGTAAGACTCTCTCAAAGATTTATGAATCTATCTAGTTTAATAATGATAGGAAGTTTTTTATATATATTAATAAATTATTTAAAGTTCTTAAAAAATTACTTAGAAAAAAAATCGAATAAAAAATATAATTTTAATAAAAAATATAAATTATATTTTGTGCCAATCTTAATTTTATGCTTTTTAATCAATGTAAAAATAGGTATTAAAAATTATAAAGAGTACTATTCATATTTTCATAACAATTTTGATATTTCTTTTTCGAAGACTCAAACCGAATTAGTTGAAGACAACAGTATTATAATATTTGATAAATTTGAAAGAGCTGATTATTTTTTTATGTTAAATGGTTTACATAAAAATAATTCTTTCTATTACAAAATTAAAAACAGTTTATTTTTTGATACAAATTTACTGAAAAATGATGATACAAAATATTTTGTTTCGATGACTCCTTTTTATCATGATGATGTAGATGAGTATTTTAGTAAAGGCGATAAAATTATTATTTTAAACAATGAAAATGAAGAAACATTTTTCAAATTAAACTCCAGTAAAAAAGGAAAAATATTTATAAATGATAAAATTTTTCATATTAATGAAAAAAATTTAAAAAGTTTTAATAATGAATTTTCTATAAAAAATAAAAGAGTTAAAATTGAAGTGTTGCATGGCAAAGTAAAATTTGTAAAGTTGGGCAAACAAAAAATATCTAATTATCCATGGGAAAGAAAAATAAGCGTTTTAATTGAAGGTAAAAATTTTTCTAAAAAAATAGATTTTAAAAAATTAAACTTTTTTGACTGTGAAACCAATATGATAAATGATGATGGATCAAGTGTTCTTTACAAAATTAAGGATTGTAAAATTTAAAAAAATAGAAAAATTTTAAATTTATATCAAAGGAAAGAGCATCTATCTTAGCAAAGAAATTTCTAATTATTTTTAACAATAAACAATATTTTTAAAAGAAAACTTTTTGTAAACACCCCTTGCATCAAAAATAGTTTTTGAGTTTTTGGCAATATATTCATAATCATATTTATCATGGTCAGTTACAAGAAGAACTGCAGAAAACTTTTTCAAATTATTCTTATTTATTGTAATTGATTTTTTAAAAATTTTGTTTTGTCTTCCTTTTCTTATCTTTTGAAAATATGGATCATTGTATTCAAAACTAATTTTTTTTTTATTTAAAATTTTCATAATTTCAAAAGAAGGAGATTCTCTGTCATCATCAACATTTTTTTTATAAGCAACACCCAAAATTAAAATTTTTTTTTTTTGATTTCTTAGTTTACTCAACATTTTTTTTACGATCCAGGATGGCATTAAAGTATTAATTTTACCTGCTAGAGGAATAAATTTGGGTTCATAACCTTTTTTTTTTGATATCCAGGATAAATAGTATGGATCTATTGGGATACAATGACCTCCTAAACCAGGACCAGGTAAAAATTTCTGAAAACCAAAATTTTTAGTAGATGCTAGATCGATTACTTTATAAATATCAATTTTGAGATGATCACAAATGATTTTAAGCTCATTAATTAATCCAATATTCACTGATCTATAGAGGTTTTCTAAAAGTTTTGACAATTCAGCAGACTTTAAATCATTAGATTTTACTCTTTTAAAAGTTATATGTGCATACAAAGCGTCCATTAAAATTAGACAATTTTTTGAAAATCCACTTATTACCTTTGGTGTTTTTTTATAAGAAAAATTTTTATCTCCAGGGTTTTCTCTTTCAGGAGAGTAACCAATAAAAAAATTTTTCCCTAATTGTAACTTTTTTTGGGTTATTATATCAATTAGATCATGGGTTGCTCCAGGATAAACGGTACTTTCCAAAACAAGAAGCTGAAACGGTTTAATAATTTTTTTTAATTTTTTCGCACAACCAAAAACATAACTTAAATCTGGTTTTAGATTTTTCAAGGGTGTTGGTAAACAGATTAATATTGCATCACATTCTTTAAGAATATTATAATCTGTGCTTAAATTTTTTTTATTGTTTTGAAAATATTTAAAATTTTTAAGTTTATCACTTTTAATATATGATAATCCTTTTTTAAGAGTTTCAATTTTAAAAGAGTCATTATCAACACCGATAACATTAATTCCTACTCTTGAAAATCTCTCACATAAGGGTAATCCCACATAACCAAGACCAATAATACCAACTTTAAATTTTTTATTCTTAAATTTTTCAAGTATTTTTTTTATCATGAATTCTTATCTCATTATTGCTTGCACTTAATTAACAATCAAAAATTTTATATAGAATAAATTATTAGTTTAATTTATTAATATTGGATTAAAATGTATAAATAAACTAATATTATCAATATTTTCAAGATTAATTTTTAACAATGGTTAATTTTATATAAGTATTATTCAATAAATATGAGAAATAAGATTAAAAAATTAATCAATAAACTTGGTTATAATATATCCAGGATTAATAGAAAAATAGATCCTATAAATTTTGATGAACTTTTAATTGAAAAAGTTGAAAAAATAAATCCAATTATTTTTGATGTAGGAGGTAATACCGGACAATCTGTCAGTAAATTTAAGAAGATTTTTAATAATCCAATTATTCATTCATTTGAACCAAATAAAACAGTTTTTGAGATAATGATAAATAATTTTCAAAATGATAAAAAAGTTTTTTGTAACAATTGTGCTTTGGGAGATAAAAATGAGGAAAAAGACTTTAATATTACAAACATGTCAGGTAAATCATCGTTTTACAAAATTAATCCTGATACAAGTCGAATAAAAATTGAAAGGTATAAACCATCGATATTAAAAACAGAAAAAGTTAAAATTATTAAACTTGATGATTATATTGAAGAAAAAAAAATTGATCACATTGATTTTATGAAAATAGATGCACAGCTTTATGAGGACAAAATTCTTAAAGGCAGCCTAAACACTCTTCAAAATAACAAGATCAAAATTTTACAAGTAGAAATTCTATTTAACGATTATTACGAAAAATATTTTACTTTTAGTGATATTGAAAAATATTTGATATCCAACAATTTTAGAATGGTAGGAATAGACATGATAAATAATAATATTTTCAAAGGCCCTCAATTTGGAGCTGATGCATACTATTTTAATAAAAAATACTATAAAGTTTAGATAAAAAATTTTTTAAAATATTAAATTTAAAATGGCTAAAATTAATCCACTAATTACTGTTTACATCACGAATTATAATTATGGAAATTTTATAAGAAAAGCTATCAATAGCGTACTTAATCAAACTTTTAAAAACTTTGAATTAATTATTATTGATGATGGATCTAAAGACAAATCTAAAGAAATAATTAAAGAATTTGAGGACAAAAAAAACATAAAGATTATTTTTCAAAAAAATAAAGGTTTAGTTGTATCGAACAATTTAGCCCTAAGATTATCCAAAGCAAAATATATAATGCGGCTTGACTCGGATGATTGGCTTGATCCGCATGCATTAGAAATTATGTCAAATGAGTTAGAACGAAATAAAAAAATTAGTTTAGTTTTTCCAGACTATTATGAAGTGGATAAACACGACAAGATTTTAGGCCAGGTAAGGAGACATGATTTTAAAAAAGTAAAATTACTTGATCAGCCTGCACATGGAGCTTGTACGATGATAAGAAAAGAAAATCTTATAGACATTGGTGGATACGATGAAGAATTTAATTGTCAGGATGGGTATTATTTGTGGCTTAAATTTATTAAAAAATATTTTGTCAAGAATGTAAATTTACCTCTTTTTTATTATAGACAACATGAAAAAAATTTAACAAAAGATAATAAAAGAATTCTTTCAAATAGATCTAAAATAATCTCAAAGTTACAGAGTAAAAATAATAAAAAAAGTGTTTTGTCAATTCTACCAATTAGAGGATTAGATCTAAATCCAAATAGTCTAGTTTTAAAAAAATTAATAAAAAAACCATTGGTTTTTTTTACAATAAACTCTATTTTAAAATCAAAATTAGTAAAAAAGTTGGTTATAACATCACCCGATAATCAATTACTTAAAATTTTGAAAGAAAAATATAAAAATAAGATAATAACAATAAATAGGCCAAAAAAATTTGGGTTTCTAAACACAGAACTTGAAACTACAATTAAACATACTCTTAAAAAAATAAGAAAAAAAAATATTAAGTTTGATTATGTGATGCAAATTTCATTCAGAACTCCCTTTATAACACCTCAAGTAATTGATGACGGAATCAATACATTACAACTATTTAACTCTGATAAAGTTATTTGTGTGACCCAAGAAAACCATCAGTACTATAAGCATGATGGATCAGGTCTTAAAAGATTAGTGCGTTCATCTAATCTAAAATTAGAAAGAGATACAATTTATAAGCAAGTAATGGGATTCAATATAACTAAAAAAAATTCTTTATTCATTAGAGACGAAGATCTGAAAATTGGACATATCGTGTTGTCAAATAAACAATCTGTTGAAGTAAATACTGAAGAGGATTTAAAAATTTCAAATAAAATATATTTTAAAGAATGAGAAAAATACTTTTTAAGCAAGTAACTCTAAAATAAAATTAGTTTATAAATTATTCACCTTAGCTACACTCAAGTGCTCGTTAATAATAAAGTTATTTTCAACAATTAAATGAAAAATATATTTAGATTAATTAATAATAGGAAATTTTTTTATTTTATCTATAATAGGAGAGATACCAATCTATAAATTTTTTTACACCTTTTTCCACACTAGTTTTTGATACATACCCAAAATCATTTCTTAATAATTTTGTACTTGAGTGTGTTTTAATAACATCACCTTTTTGTAAGGGTAAATTTCTTTTTTTTGCTTTCTTATTCAAATATTTTTCTATTAATTTTATGTACTCCATTAATGTTACTTTTTTACCACTACCAATATTATAAATACTAGCATTAGATATTTTTTTTCTTTTTTTAATAATTTTGATTATTCCATCAACAATATCATCCACATAAGTAAAATCTCTTGTGTGTTTTCCTTTATTAAAAACTTCTATTTGCTTTCCTTTAAGAATGTTTTTTGTAAACTTGAATAATGCCATATCAGGACGTCCCCACGGACCATAAACAGTAAAAAATCTTAATCCAATTGTTTTTAAATTGTAAAGATTGCTGTAAGAAGCGGCTATTACTTCATTTGCTTTTTTTGTGGCAGCATAAAGTTGTATAGGATTATTTGTATCAAAATTTTCTTTAATTGGAAATTTATTTTGGATTCCATAAATACTACTTGTACTGGCATAAATTATTTTTTTTACTTTAAATTTTACTGCTAGATTTATTACATTAAAAAAACCTAAAATATTATTATCAATGTAAGATTTTGGATTATCAAGTGAATAACGAACCCCAGCTTGGGCAGCTAAGTTGATTATACCATCTAATTTATTTTTTCTAAAAATTTTTTCAAGTTTTTTATGATTTTTAATATCTATTTTATTAAATTTATAATTTTTATATTTTCCTAAGATCTTATTTCTTTCTTTTTTTAGTTTTTGATCATAATAATTATTAAGATTATCAACACCAACTACTATAAATCCATCTTGTAACAGTTTTTTTGCCAAGTGAAATCCAATAAATCCAGCTGAGCCAGTAATCAGGTATTTTTTTTTATTTTTCATTAATCACATCCTTTAAATTAGATATTTTATTTTTATTAAAAAAACAAAAATCATTTCTATATTTTATTAACAAATCTTGCCTTTTTTTTAAATTCCACCATTTTTTAATACTTTTATTGGTATCAAAACTTTCTAATACTTTCAAAAGACTTTCTGGTGTTTTGTGAACAATGCCTAGTTTCATAAATTTTTTTAAATAATTTTTAGATCTTTCATTTAATAAGTTAAAATTATGAACAAATAGAATTAACGTTGGCCTATTTAATGCTAAACACTCTAGGTGTCCAGTAGAACAGAATGTATGGATGATTAATTTTGCAGAACTCATTTCTTCGACCATCTTTTTTTTTTCATCTAAAAAATTCAATTTTGGATTATGAGCCAAAAATTGTTGTTTTTCGCACCAAAATGATTTTGTTGGATGCAATTTAACAAATAAGTTGTCGCTATACTTTTTCCCTTTTATTAGTGAAAAAAAGGTACACAAATTTTTAAAATATTTCTTGCTTTCATGAAAACCACTATCAATCTTAATTTCTCGATTGTACCCTTTCCGCATTCTTACCTCTAATATTATTTTATTGGATTTTTTAATTGGTTTATTGAGATTTTTAATTACTCCAATTGGTATTATTTTTTTCTTTTTTATATTACCCCAAGATAAAAATTTATCAGAAATGTCAACCTCATAAATCGAACTAAAGTGAAGTTTATGTTGAAAATAATTACCACCATGTTGAGCCAATATTAAAGATGATCCATTTTCAATATTTTTAGCTATGTATCTATCCATTAAAGTGCTTCTACTTATTCCAAGACAAGTAAAAATCTTTTTTGGTGATTTTGGAAAAGGAATTTTATGTACAATATTTTCTACACTTTTAAAATTTTCCAGATGAGCCGAAGGTAAATTATTTAACAATTCTTTACTTAAGAAATTTTTTAAACCAATTTTAGAAGACCTTAATCTTTTAAATTTCTTTCTTTTAAAGTCAAATAAATTTTTCTTTTCATAAAATAAGTAAGGTCTGAGAGATTTATAGTATAATAAAGATTTATTGATTAATAAATTTAACTTTAATTCTTCATAGTTCGACATATAAGTTGAGAATATTAATATATTTCCCTTATAAGAAAAAAAGTTCAAAATTTTTTGAATAAATAATGATATTTTTTCTTTGATACTTTTATTTTTTAATTTTTGATAAATTTGTATTCTTTCAGGATTATTATTTATTTTTCCGCCATCTTTAATTAAAAATTTATTTGAAAAAGAATGTTCAATGATTTTTGTAAAAATATAATGATTCCAATAATTGCTGACTGCTATTTTTTGAAAATCTTCTATTCCTTGTGGAATTATATCTTTCACATTTATTTTCTTTTTAAAAAACACATAATTTTTTTTTTTTAAAGATTTTATTAAATTCCATTTAAATGAAATTGATGAAATAAACCAATAAAGCCAGGGGCCTAAAATAATTGACCAATATCTTTTTGAATATTTTTTATTGTGATAACTATTTAAAAAAA
>MDTG01361032.1_pt1 | contig 19242 bp, 21 predicted proteins | sample 811421 | NCBI WGS metagenome assembly MDTG01 (sample SAMN05326645, study PRJNA326480) | marine metagenome | isolation source: seawater | place: Pacific Ocean: South East | collected 2011
TGGCAAAAGTGGATTTGTCCAACTTATATCATTGTTGCCCGCAAGCTATCCTGGTCATAATATTTTAACGGAAGATGTTGGTGAAATTGTAAAAAATCATAATTGTAACTGCTTTGGTCATGGTAAAAGATTTTTAATTCATGGAAGAATTAAAGATGCAGAGTTAAGAGGGTGTAGCAATATTTAAATTATGAATAATCCAAGAATTCAGTATTTAGTTGGAAAAAAATCTGAGTTGAATAATATTCTTAAACCCTTTAGTGATGAAGTAATAAGTTTTTTAAATGATTTTTCAAGATTGATTAACCGGAGAAAAAATTTAAACACTTTTCCAGATATAAAGGCTCTAGCTTTTTTTTGCAGAAAACAGAACATTCTGAATTTTAAGAAAAAATATTATAACTCAAGAAGAGTACGATTTGGATTGGGCTTAATTTTCCATATAACACCCTCTAATATTCCAACCAATTTTATGTATTCATTAATTTTTGGTCTAATTTCAGGAAATGCAAATATAGTAAAAGTCCCTTCTAGAAAATTTGATGAAATAAAAATAATTTGTCAAGAAATTGAATATTTATTAAGAAAAAGAAAACACTTAAAAATTAGAAAAATGATACAAATATTGAGGTATGATAGTAAAGAAAATCAAATAACAAGTGATATATCTAAAATTTCAGACGCCAGATTAATTTGGGGTGGGGATAAAACTATTAAAGAAATAAGAACAATTGAGACAAAAGCCAGAACTATAGATGTGCCTTTTGCAGATAGATATTCAATTTCAATAATTAATTCTGACAAATTATTAAAATTACCAAATTATAAATTTAATATTTTATTAAAAAATTTTTACAATGATACTTATGAAGTGGATCAAAACGCATGTTCATCACCACACATAATTTTATGGCAAGGAGATAAAAAAAATGATGCAAAAAAAAAATTTTGGGATAGTTTAAATCTTTTCGTTGAAAAAAATTATAATTCTCCAGCTATCTCCTCAATAGATAACTACTGTAGACTATCTAAAGAATTAATCGAAAATAATAATGTACATTCTTTTAAAATTTTTAATAAAGCACTATATGTTGTTAAACTAAAAAAAATTTATCCAGAAATATTTGTTGAAAAATCTAAATGGGGTTTTTTTTATGAATGTAATATTAATAATTTGAAAAATATTCATCATCTTGTAAAAAAAAAATTACAAACCATTACTTATTTTGGATATTCAAAAAAATTCTTGGAAAAATTTTTTAATGAATATAATTTTAATGGTATTGATAGAATTGTACCAATTGGACAAGCCTTAAATATAAATTTAGTTTGGGATGGCTATGATTTGACCAATAAACTATCTAGAGAGATTGAGATAAGGTAGAATATGAAATTAACAAGAAGTCAAATTATTAAAATTCAAAAGAATAGAGATCCATATTTGATGATGGATTACGCTAGCAAAGTTATTCCCGGTAAATATATAGAGGGTTATAAAATTTTAAAAAAAAATGAGTGGTTTTTTAAGGTTCACTGGCCTGGAGATCCTAATATGCCTGGTATGCTTCAAGTTGAAGCTATGGTTCAAATGTCATCTTTAATAATCTTAACTTTACCTGGAATGAAAAACAAAATTTTTTATTTAACAGGTGCTAATGAAATCAAATTTTTTAAAAAGATTATTCCAGGGGATAAACTTAAAATTGTTTCAAAAATGATTTCAAGTAACAGGGGTTTATTTAAGTTCAATTCTGAAGGATATATCTGTGATAAAATTGCATGCAAGGCAAGTTTTACACTTGTTTTGCCTACAGCTCTAATAACAGGACCAAAAAAAAATAAAAAAAGAAATTAATGTTTGAAAATTCTCAACTAATTATATAAATAATAACTTAAATAACTAATTTTATGAATATAGGTTCATCTTGGTTCAATAAAAAACGATTACTTGAAAAAGTAAGACATTTCCATAAACATCTTAAAGATAATGATGGTAAAGTTGGAACTTATCACAGAGGTATTGAGTTAAATCTTAATAATGCTTGCAATTTAAGATGTAAATATTGTTTTACAGGCTCCCCAAAAGGAGACCATGTAAAAGATTTCTTACCGATACCTAAATTAAAAGAAATAGCAGACGAAGCAGACCAGCTTGGGTATATTGAGTGGGATCTCCAGGGAGGAGAGGTACTTTTGAGACCAGACAAATTATTTGAGGCGCTGGACGCAATACAGCCAGAAAGATTTTACCTTTATGTAACTACAAATGGCTATAAAGTTGATAGAAAAATTATTAAAGAGCTTGGAAAACGTGGAGTAAGCAGAATGTCAGTAAGTTTTGACAGTTGGGACCCTGATTTTCATGATGAAATGAGAGGAAGAAAAGATTCTTGGAAGAGAGCTATTCAAGCCCTAGAATACATTCAAGAAGCAGGAATGGATCCTTATATGAATGTAACGGTAGGTCACTACAATGCAAAAAGTGAAGATTTAAAAATGTTATTAGAATACTCGAAGAAAAAAAAATATCGAACATTAGTTAACGTAGCTTGTCCAACTGGTATGTGGAACCAAGTTCATGATGTTGTTTGTGATGAGGAGGACCAAAAACATATTAGAGAAATGAGAAAAGAATATAAAAATCTTAATCGTAACTTATGGAACCCATTTGACCCAAAGTTAGAAAAAATTATGGGATGCACTACAGTAAATAGAATGTATATTACAGCTTTAGGTGATGTTTTGGCTTGTCCATACGTCCATATTAAAATTGGTAATGTTTTTGAAAACACATTAAAAGAAATTTCAGATTATGGATTTAGAATTAAACATTTTAGAAACCATAGTGAAAAATGTTTAGCTGGAGAAGACCTAAATTTTATTAAAAAATTTAATTCAACACCAGGAAAGACTATATTCAATCCTGTAAAAGCTGATGAGATATTTCAAAAAGAAGATTTTGTAGATTAAATTACTCAGCATTAATAAATGGATTCCAAACTTATTAAAAAAAAGAATGTAATTATTACTGGATGTAACAAAGGGATTGGTAAGGCGACCCTAGAAGATTTTGCTAAGTGTGGAGCAAATATTTTTGCATGTGTAAGATCAAATACACAAAATTTTAAAAAATTTGTCTCTCAATTAAAAAAAAAATATAAAACTAAAATCTACATAATTCAGTTAGACTTATCAAATAAATCTAGCATTTTACAATGTGCAAATGAAATTAATAAAATTACTAGAAATATTGATATCATGGTAAATAATGCTGGAATGTTGTTTAATTCTTTATTTTTAATGACATCTGAAAAACAATTAAAAGAAATATTTCAAGTAAATTATTTTTCTCAAATTTATTTTACACAAGTGATTTCAAAAGGAATGATTAAAAATAAATCTGGAAATATTATATTTGTATCCTCTACATCAGGGATAAATGGAGATTATGGGAGATTTGCATACTCTAGCACAAAAGCTGCAATTATAAACACTGTAAAAACTTTATCTAAAGAATTATCAACTTTTAAGATTAGGGACAACTCTATATCACCTGGGTTAACAGATACAGACTTGATGAAACAAAATACAAAGGAAAATATAATACAAGAAGAAATTAGCAAAATTTCTTTAAAAAGAGTTGCTTCAGTAAAAGAAATTTCAAAAACGATTTTATTTTTAGCTTCAGAGGACTCATCTTATATTAATGGACAAAATGTAATTGTAGATGGTGGGTATTTATGAAATTAGATAAAATTAAAAATTTTGCAAAAAATATGAGAAGAAATATTATTTTTACAGCTTATAAAGCTGGTTCTAAAAGTGCACACATTGGTGGAGCACTCTCAGTAACTGATATTATGGCTGTTTTATATTCAAATATTATGAATATAAAAAAAACAAAATATTTAGACGATGAAAGAGATAGATTTATTCTAAGCAAAGGACATGCATGTTTAGCTTTATACTCGGCACTAGTTGTTAAAAAAATTTTAAAAAAAAAAGACCTTATAACTTTTGAATGTGATGAAAGTAAATTACTAGGTCATCCAATAATTAATAAAAAAGATGGTATTGAATTTTCAACGGGTAGTCTTGGAATGGGATTATCTTTGGGTGTAGGAGTAGCACTAGCCGCAAAAAAAAAGAAAAAAAATTTTAATACTTACGTCGTTATTGGTGACGGTGAATGTAATGAAGGATCTATTTGGGAAACAACCTTGTCAGCCTGTCAATTTAAACTTGATAATCTAACAATCATAGTTGATAGAAATAATTTTCAACAAACTGGTAGTAGCAATTCTATTTTAAACTTAGAAAATTTAAAAAATAAGTTTGAAAGTTTTGGTTGTTTTGTCCTTGATGTAGACGGTCATAATTTAAAAAAAATATACAATGCGTTTACTATTAAAAACTCAACTAAGAAGCCAAAAGTTATAATAGCAAAAACAATCAAAGGAAAAGGTTTTAAAATTTTTGAAAATAACAATAATTGGCACCACTCAGTTATAACAAAATCAATTTATAAAGAGATTCAAAGAGAAATTTAAATTTTATGGATCAAAGTAAAAAAATTAAACTATGGTCGAGCTTAGGAATGAGAGCTTCATTTGGAATGATAGCAATGGATTTAGCTGAAAAATATCCAGAATTAATAATTACAACTTCGGATGTTTCTACTTCTGCAGGTTTAGATCGATATAAAAATAAATTTCCTGATCAATACGTTGATGTAGGTATTGCGGAGCAAAATTTAATAGGTGTGTCCACAGGTCTTTCAAGTGAAGGCTTTAAAGTTATCTCTACTACATTCTCTCCTTTTCAAACTCTAAGGTGTGCTGAACAAATAAAAGTTAATTTAGGTTATATGAAGCAAAAAATTTGCATGGTTGGATTAGCAAGTGGTTTAGTTTTAGGAAATTTAGGTTTTACTCATTGCAGCATAGAAGAAATTGGAGTTTTAAGATCTATTCCAAATATTTCTATAGTTGTTCCATCTGACCCATTCGAATTATTCAAAATTTTACAAGAGGCAGTAAATTATAAAAATTCTCTATATATCAGGTTAACAGCTGGTGCAAACACAAGAATTATAAATTCAAAAAATTATAAATTTAAAATTGGAAAAGCTATAGAGATAATGTCTGGTGATGATGTTGCTATAATAAGTTGTGGCAATATTTTAGGTAATTGCATTGATGCAGCTTTATTATTAGAAAAAAAAATTAGTTGTTCAGTAATTAATATGCACACTATAAAGCCAATAGATAAAAAGAAGATTGTTGATATATCTAAAAAATATAAATTAATTATTACTGTTGAGGAGCATAATATAATCGGAGGTCTTGGAAGTGCGGTTGCTGAAGTTTTATCAAGTGAAATTAACAGCACAAAATTAGTAAGGCTAGGTGTTGACGACCGTTATTCTTCAGGTGGAAGTTATGAATATTTAAAAGATATTTATGGATTATCAGTTCAAAAAATAATAAGAACCGTCTTACAAAATTATGAAAAATAAAAATAAATATATAGAAATTTTTGTAAAATCTTTATCGATTGATAAGAAAAATTTTAAAGAAAGTATTAAATATAACGATATTCCAGAATGGGACTCTATTGGTCATATGACTCTAATGTCTGATCTAGAAGAAGGATTTAAAATTTCAATAGACACAGATGATGTTATTGATTTTAGCTCATTTAAAAAAGGGATTCAGATTTTAAAAAAATATAAAATTACTTAGTTATTAATTTTTTAAATTTAAATGAAAATAGCCATTGGGTCAGCAAACTTAGGAACTAAATATGGTATATTTGGGAAAAAAAAATTTAAGATAAAAGAAATTCGAAAAATAGAAAAATTATTATCAAACTCAAAAATAAAATTTATTGACACTGCATATCAATATAAAAACAGTGAAGAAATTATTGGAAAAAGTAAATTAAAAAATCTAAATATAATTACAAAAATTAAATTACCTAAATATAGCTCTTTAAGCACAAATAAATTAGTTAATAAAATTATATTTAAATCTTTAAAAAGATTAAATAAGAAGACAATATATTCAGTATTGGTTCATGACTATAGAGATTTACTTGGAAAAAAAGGTAAAGAATTTTTAATAGAATTGAAAATGTTAAAACGGAGTGGATTAGTAAAAAAAATAGGTATTTCTATTTATGATCCTGAAGAGTTAAATAAAATATGGAAATTCTGGAAACCTGATTTAGTCCAAATCCCTTTAAACTTGTTTGATCAGCGCATACTAGACTCAGGCTGGTTAAATATATTAAAAAAAAATAAAACTCAAATTTTTGTTAGATCGTGTTTTTTGCAAGGGTTATTAATCGGAGATTATAATTCTTTAACTATACCAAAAAATTTATATCTTCATTTAAAAAAATTTGATAATTGGTGCACATTAAACAAAATCTCAAGATTAAAAGCATGTTTAGATTTTGTTAGACAAATAAATAAAATTGATTGTATTGTTGTTGGATTTAATGATTCCAATCAACTTAATAATATATTAAATGAACTTAAAAAGAAAAATAGAAAAATTTCTTATAAACTTAAATTGAGTAACTTAAATTATATAGATCCTAGAAGATGGAATTAAATAATAAAGTTCTTGCAATAATTCAAGCTAGGTATTTAGCCTCAAGATTGCCCGGTAAAGTTTTAAAAAAAATTAATAATAAAACTATACTTGAAATTTTAATAAAAAGACTTCTTAAATCCAAAAGAATTTCTAAAATCATAATAGCATGTTCATCAAATAAAATGGATAAAGAAATAATTAAAATTGCAGATAAAGTTAAAATTGATTATTTTGTTGGTTCTGAAAAAAATGTTTTAAAACGATATTATTTAGCCGCAAAGAAATTTAAATTTAATAATATATGTAGAATAACTGCAGATTGTCCGCTGATTGATGTGAATATAGTGGACTTAGTTATAAAAAATTTTTTTGATAAAAAAGTTGATTATGCATCTAATGCAATTCCACCAAGCTTTCCAGATGGATTAGATGTTGAGATTTTTAATTTTAAATCTTTAAGGAAAGCATTTAAAAATGCAAAATCTGATCATGATAAAGAGCATGTAAATCCGTATATGAAGAGGGATAAAAATATAATCAAATTTAATTTAAAAAATAAAGAGGATTTGTCTTGGCTAAGAGTAACATTAGATGAACAAAAGGATTATAATTTAATTAAAAAAATATTAGAAAATTTTAAAAATAAACCATTCTTTAATCTAAAAGATTTAATGAAGTATTATAATAAAAATAAAAACTTATTTTTAATTAACAATGATATTAAAAGAAATGAAGGATCTGTTTTAAGCACCGGACAAAAATTTTGGAAACGAGCCCAAACAGTAATACCTGGTGGAACAATGCTTTTTTCTAAAAATCCAGATTTATTTTTACCTGGTAAATGGCCTGCATACTTTTCAAAATCAAAAGGATGTAAATTGTGGGACTTAGATAATAATGTTTATGACGATATTGCATACATGGGAAGTGGAACCAATACATTGGGATATTGCCACCCTGTAATTGAAAAAAAAGTTAGCAAAGTCGTAAAAGATGGAACTATGTCAAGTTTAAATTCGATAGAAGAAATACTCTTAGCTGAAAAGTTAGTATCATTACACCCATGGTCTGATATGGCTAGATTCACTAGGTCAGGTGGTGAGGCAAATGCAGTAGCAATAAGAATTGCAAGAGCTGCCAGTGGGAGAGATAAAGTGGCAATTTGTGGATATCATGGTTGGCATGATTGGTACTTGTCATCAAATATTAGCAATAGTAATAATCTAAATACACATTTGATGAAAAATTTACCCATTAGTGGTGTGCCAAAAAATTTAGGAAATACAGTTTTTTCGTTTGAATATAATAATTTTGAACAATTATGCAAAATTGTTAAGAAACATAAAATTGGTACAATTAAAATGGAGGTTAAACGTATTTCAGAACCTAAAAATAATTTTTTAAAAAAAATAAGAAAACTTGCAACAGAAAATAATATAGTTTTAATATTTGATGAGTGTACTTCAGCATTCAGACAAACTTATGGTGGAATGCATAAATTTTATAATGTTGAACCAGATTTGGCAATATTTGGAAAAGCTCTCGGTAATGGCTATGCAATTAATGCAATAATAGGAAGAAGATCAGTTATGGAGTATGCCCAACAATCATTTATTAGTAGCACTTTTTGGACTGAAAGAATTGGTCCTACTGCAGCTCTAGAAACTTTAAAAGAAATGGAAAAAAATAAATCTTGGAAAGAAATAACTTTGGTGGGAAAAAAAATAAAAAAACAACTAAGTTATTTTGCATCATTGCATAAATTAGATATGCAAATTGAGGGTATAGACGCAGTTCCTAATTTTTATTTTAATTCAAATAATAATATGAAATATAAAACTTTAATTATACAAGAAATGTTAAAGAAAAAAATATTAACCTCAAATCTTATATATTGCTCTATGGCCCATAAAGAAAAATTACTAAATAAATATTTTAATATTCTTGAAAATATATTTTCAAGTATTTCAAAAATAGAGAAAGGACAAAAAGATATAACGGATTACTTGGAATCTAAAATAGCCAAAACTGGAATGAGAAATAAATGAAATTTCATCATGTTGGATATTTAACAAATAATATTAACAAATCTATAAAAGAATTTACAAAAATTAATTATAAAAAAAAAGGTAATTTATATGATGATAAAAAACTTCTTGTTAAGGTTCAGTTTATTATAAATTCAAATAATATTATAGAGCTAGTAAAGCCATATAAAAAAAATTATAATCTTCAAGAATTTATAAAAAAAGATTTTTTTGCTTATCACTTTGCATACAAAGTAAAAAACTTAAACAAAGCAATAAAAAAATTAACAATAAATAATTTTAAATTAATTGTTAATCCAGTACCTGCAAAAGCTTTTAACAACAAAAATGTTGCTTTTCTGAAAATGAAAAATAACTTTATAATTGAATTGGTCGAAGAATAATTTATTTGATAGTTTATTGATATATTAATTAAATCTTAATTTTGATTGATAATTTTAATTAAATCTTTACCACTTGAAATTTTATTTAACTTTTCTAATGAGATTTTATTTTTTATATTTTTTTCTAATAAAAAAATAATATTTAAATGAACTAAAGAGTCCCAATCATCACAGTTTCTTCTATTAGTTTTAATTAATTGTCTTTCATTTTTAATTTTTAAAATTTTTAAAATTTTATTAATTAATTTTTGTTTTGATGTATTTTTCATAAGGTTGTACACTTTTTTTGATTTTCTCAAGATTAATAAAATAATTATTTTTATTATGTTTGAGGCTAATTTTTTCTGCTAGTTTAATAAAAGGTTCATTTCTATCTGTTTTAATATAACTAATCATTAATTCTTTAATTGAATATTTTTTAATGATTTGATTTAAAAAATAGCACTCTAGTCCTCTTCCTAAAGCTCTACAAGATAATGTAAATTCAACTATTTGATAATACGATTTATTCTTTAGCAGTACAACATTAGAAATAATTCCAGAGTCTGAATATTTATCTGAAACTGAAAAAGTGCAAACTATTGTGTCTTTTGCTTTAGTAAGTGATTTTAGTTTTGATAAATTGTATCTTTGATAATTAGAATTAAATTGATTAGTTTTGTTTGATAATTCTTCACATCTTTTTAAGTTTAAATTTTTAACTGTAAACTGAACATGAATTTTAGAATTTTTAATATAATTCAACACACCAGTATCATCTGTTACTTTGCTTCTATGTATATTACTTTTTATATCTCTAAATCTTTTAATATTTTTTTCTTTATTGATATTTGATGCATATAAACTTTTTGAATACAGATAAAATAGGTATGAATTTTTTACCCAAAAACAATTTTCTTTTAATAAAAATTTATTAATCTGTTTAATTTCTGAGATGTTATCGTCGATATAAATTATATTATTTTTTGAAAAGTTTACAATTTTAGTAATTTTTTTTATTGATTTAATTTTTGGGTCCCAATTAATATATTTAAAAGTTTTTTTTCTTATATTTGTATAATTCACCAATTTATTATTTATACCTTTGTTGCCTAGTTTTTCTGTATTTTTAGAGTGTATAGAAACAATTAATCCAGTTTTAGAAATTAGTTTATTAATAAAATTTAAGGATTTTTTTTGATATTTATCTAAAAATATTTTTTTTAATCCATCTTCACCAATAACACCACTCCAGCATGTATTATCCAAGTCTATCGATGCCAATCTAATATCACCGTTATTTAAAAGCGTTAAAACATTTTTTATTACATTGGCCAACGTAATTTGAGCATCAACACTAAGAAAAGTTTTAAAAATTTTTTCTCTTTTAGCCTCTATTATTTTTTTTAATCCTAAATTAAAAATATTAATTAATATCATATTTTGATTATTTATTTTTTCTAAATAATTTACCAACGTATCAATTTTTTTTTTATTTTTAGAGACTGGAATAAAAATAATAAAATTATTATTTTTTTTTAAAATATTAAAATCTTTTTTTAAAATATTAATATTTTTAATTCTATCAATGTCTAAAAAAAATAATGATAAATTATTATTATTTAAATCAACAATATTATCTCTGTATGGAATTTTGCTAAAATTTACTCCATTAATTCCAGCCTCCAATATAATATTTTCAATAAAAAAATTTCTTTGTATATTTATCATTATAGATATTGTAAAAATAATATTTTAATAATAGATTAGTTTTTACTATTATCATGTAGATTATGCAAAAATTAAAAATATTTATTAAAGGTGAAACAATTAATCTTTCTAAACCCACCCTTGAATTTGCAAAAAAATCTAATTGGTATTCTTGGTTAAATGATAAAAATATAATCAAACATCTCGCTGATAAATATAAAAAACAAAAAAATACACCAGCAAAACAAGCAAAGTTTTATTTGGCTGAAAAAAAAAGAAGATTTATGTTAATAATCTCAACTAAAGATAATGTATATAAAGGTATAGTTTCATTGACTAATTTTAATAAAACTAGAAATTCATGTGATATTGCATTGATTACCGATACCAACATAGACCCCTACTTAGCACCTTACGCCGCCTTGGAATCTGTAGCAAGAATAACAGAATATGCATTTAAATTTTTAGGGATAAGAGTAATTAATAGTGTTGGTAAAATAGAGACAAAATTTTGGTTCCAAAGAATGGAATTATTTGGATATAAGTTGGTTACTTTATCAGATGACCATTATATAAATAAAAAAAAATTACCTACTTTATATATCAACTCTTGTAATTATGAAGATTATAAAAAAATTAAAAAAAGTCGTAAATTTTTTTGGGATAATTTAAAAAATATGAAAAAAAGAATTAATAAACTACCAAAAAAAAATATGTTTGATGCATATTTAAAATATAAAAAAGACTATACAAATAATTATTATAAAAAAATATTTAATTCTTAAAATATATAATTTTAGGGAAAAAGTTTCCCTATTTTAGTATTAGAAATCAAAATATATTAATACAATATATAAAAAAAACATAATTATTATCTAATTAAGAAATAATTTATTTATTTTTCAGACACTGAAATCATAGCTGTACTTTTGCCTCTTAAAAATTTAGGTATTGGGAATTTTTTAAAAGTATGATTCTTAAATGGTAATTTTGAAGCTATAAAAAACTTAAATGGTATTTTCCAATAATTGACAGATTTATTAACTAACCATGGATAAACTTTATTATTTCTAAATTTATTCATTTCCAAAATCTTAGCTAGTGAAATTGGGTTATATGGATGAACATGCGTAGGGTCGTTATAAAAATTTTTAATTGCATAGGTAAAATTTGGTGTAATTATTATTAGTATGCCTTTTTGCCTTAATATCCTATAAATTTCAGATAAAACTAAGTTTGCATTATATAAGTGTTCAATAACTGCAGTAAACATTACAATATCAAAGCTATCATCCTTATAGGGCAGAATATCTTTCTCAAAATCTATTCCTGATGAGCCATCTATCTCAGATATTTCTACACCTTTATCTAAGCAGATATTATAAAATGCCTTATCGCCCGAGCCTAGATCAAGAACCTTTTTATTTAAAATGGATTCTTTATTATTAAATTTTAAAAGTTTGTTTATTGTATTGTAAACTCTATTATTATCTTCAGCTCGACTAGAAAAATAGGTTGCATAATTTTCAAGATATTCATTTAATTTTTTATTTTCCATATAGCAAGCAATACTTATTAATTTTTTCATAGTCAATAACAATTCTTTGTAATAAAAACTTTGTTAAAATATTTATAAAAAATAAAGTCATAAAATAAAAATTAGTATGAAAAACATTGTTTATGGTAAACAATTTATAGACTCAAAAGATATAAGACTTGTGTCAAAATCTTTAAAATCAAATTTAATTACCACTGGTGATTATGTAAGAAAATTTGAATATGGATTAAAAAAATATCTAAGAGCCAAATACGTAGTTACATGTACAAGTGGAACAGCTGCTCTTGATTTATCAATCAGAAGTTTAGGTTTAAGTAAAGGAGATGTTGTTATAATGCCAGCTATAAATTTTATAGCCTCTTACAGTATTTGTAATTTTTTAGGAGCCAAAATATATCTTTCAGATGTTGACCCTTTGACTGGGCAGGTCACACCAGAATTAATAGAACAATGTATTAAAAAAAATAAAATAAAAAAAATAAAGTTAATTATTTGTATGCAAATGGGAGGTTATTTAAATAAATTAGAAGAGTTTTATAAAATTAAAAAAAAATATAAATGTTTTTTACTAGATGATGCATGCCATGCTTTAGGGGCAAAATATAAGTGCAAAGATAAATTATTAATGATGGGATCTTGCACATTTTCAGATATTTCTGTTTTTTCTCTGCATCCTGTTAAAACAATTACGACTGGTGAAGGAGGGATAATTTCAACCAATAATAAAAGAATTTATGATAAATCTATTCTTCTAAGATCCCATGGAATAATTAGGAATAAAAATAAATTTCATTGGAAATATGATATTAAAAAATTAGGATTAAATTATAGGTTGAGCGATATAAATTGTGCCCTTGGAATTAGTCAATTATCAAAAATTGAAAAATTCATAGATAATAGATCAAGATGTTTTAACTATTATGTTAAATTATTAAATAGTTATAAAGATTTTCTTAAAATTCCAAATCGAGAAAATAAAAATTTATCTTCATTTCATTTATTTCTTCTTAATATAGAATTTAAAAAAATTGGAAAAACAAAAAACAATTTTTTTAAATTTATGAAAAAAAATAACATAATTTGTCAATATCATTATATACCAATATATAAATTTGGAATGTATGAGGGCAAAAAAGAAAAATATAAAAATTCAGAAAAATATTTTAACAATACTGTAAGTTTACCAATATTTTCAAATTTAAAAAAAAAACATCAAAGATATATAGTTAAAAAGATTATTGAATTTACTCAATTATAAACATTTATTATATATTTAATAATAAGGAAAAATCAATTTAGAGATGAATAAGCATTTTTTTGTTAATCGACTTTTTTAAAATACTATAAAAAATAAGATACAACTAAATAATCATATAATTTTTATGTTTTTAAAATTTTAACAGAACAGTAAATTATGTTTCTCTTTTTTTTTACATTAAAAAAATGAAATGTAAATTTTCCATTTTTAAAATAAGCATTAGGATATGTGGGAGCATCTACCATTCTTATTTTATCATAAAATTTATTGATAGTTTTTATTTCATTAAAATTTAGATAATTGTCCTTTTTTGTTAGTCTTTTAAACATTATCTTACTCGGTATTTGTTTCTTTGGTATGATTTTTTTTGTATTTATTTCTTTAATCATCTTTAATGTAATAATTTTTGCATTATCAAATATTTCAACTGCTCTTCCTTCAAGTTTCAATTTTTTTTTTAAGTAAATTGGGCCCGCATCAATTTTATCTGTCATTTTAAATGCAGTTATCTTCGTAGTTTTTTTCCCTGCTAAAATTAAATTTTGAAGTGGACTTCCACCCCGACCATATGGCAGGTCTGTCATATGAAACGCAATACAACAAAAATTTTTTAATATATCTGATGATATTATTTTCGACCAGTGTACAAAAAAAATTTTATTTATAGATTTTTTTAAAACTTTTTTTAATTTTATATTTGTATTAACAATTAACCAATTTTTCCCCAGCTTTTTTTTATAATAATGGAAATCCCATGGTTTTGTAGTCGCAATGACATTATAAGTTTTTCTTTTCATAAAAGTCTAATAATTTTAATACATAGAATATCTCATATTTCTTAATATGTTATTTCTATTTTTTTCTTTATTAATCTTATCTATACTATATTTAATTATAAATAATTTTTTAAATTTGAGATATAATTTGTTTAGATAATAAAAAATTAGCTACATTTATAATGATAAAAAAAAATTCTGTTTTAGTTGTTGCCGCTCATCCAGATGACGAGGCTCTAGGTTGTTTTGGAACATTATTAAAGCACAGAAGCCAGGGTGATAAAATTAATTTAATTTTTTTGACAGACGGAGTTTCATCTAGAAAAAAAAACAATAAGAATAAACTTGAAAGAAGAAAAAACTGTATTAAAGCCGCAAAACTTCTTGATCTCAATGAAAATAATATTTTTTTTTTAGATTACCCTGATAATAAGATGGACTCAGTTCCATTGTTAGATGTGGTAAAAGATATTGAAAAAATAAAAAAAAAAATTATGCCAAATACAATATATACCCACTTTTCAAATGATTTAAACATTGATCACAGAATTGCTTTTCAAGCAGCTGTTACTTCCAGTAGACCAAAAGAAAATGAAACTGTAAAAAAAATATTTTGTTTTGAAATTTTGTCTAGCACTGAATGGGCTGATAAAAGTAAAATAGCTTTTAATCCAAATTATTTTGTAGATATATCAAAGCACATAAATACTAAAATTAATGCTCTAAAATTTTATGAAAAAGAAATGATGAAAAAACCAAACTCAAGATCAATTGAAAATATAAAAAATTTAGCCTCTTATAGAGGATCTACAGTTGGAATGAATTATGCAGAGGCGTTTTTTATTGAAAGGTTAATTGACTAATTTTTTTAAATAGAATTTTAATTATAACAAGTTTTTTAAAAATTCTAAACTATCATTTTTTAAAACCTTATCGAAAAATATATAATTTTTTTGTTAAAAGATTATTTATAACACATTCAATAAAATTCCCATTTTTCAATATGATTTAGCTTTTGCAAAAAAAAAGACAAATATTTAGCAAATATTTATGAGTTTATAAAATTTTTTGAAAATAATGCCAGCTTATTAAACTTTTATAATTTACATACGAAACAACAAGAGTATATAGTTATTAAAATTAAAAATATAAAAAGCAATTTCTAAAAATCCATTATTTATGTTCACAAATAAAATAATTTTAATTACAGGAGGCACAGGATCTTTTGGTAACGAATTTGTAGAAAAAACTTTACAAAAATATAATCCTAAGAAAATAATCATTTATTCTAGAGATGAGCTTAAGCAGTTTAATATGATGAATAAATTTAGCTCTGATAAGCTAAGGTTTTTTTTGGGTGATATAAGAGATAAAGAGAGACTTTTGAGAGCTTGCAGAGGAATAGATATATTGATACATGCCGCAGCTCTAAAACAAGTGGTAGCAGCTGAATATAATCCAGATGAATACATTAAAACAAATATCAATGGTGCTAAAAATATCATTGATGTTGCTATAGAGTGTAAAGTTAAAAAGGTTTTAGCACTATCAACAGATAAAGCTAGTAATCCAATTAATTTTTATGGAGTAACCAAGCTAGCTTCTGACAAATTAATGATAGCAGCTAATAATATTTCTACATCAAAAACTTTATTTTCAGTAGTAAGATATGGAAATGTTTCTGGTTCAAGAGGTTCAGTAATTCCTTTTTTTAAAAAATTGATTAAGGAAAAATCAAAGTTTATTCCAATCACTGATAAAAATATGACAAGGTTTTGGATAACGCTTGATCAAGCTTATAATTTTGTGTGTAATGCAGTTAAAAATATGAAAGGTGGTGAGATGTTTATTCCTAAAATCCCATCTATTAGAATACTGGATTTAGCCAATGCATTTGATAACAAGATTAAAAAAAAAATAGTGGGTATTAGACCTGGTGAGAAATTACATGAAACAATGTTTAACAAAGAAGAATCTTCAAACGTTATTGAATTTAAAAATTATTACCTCGTTAAACCTTCAATTGCATTTTACAAACAAAGAAATTATTTAATCAATTCATATAATGAAAAAGGTAAAATCTTAAAAAAAACTTTTGAGTATAATTCTGGAACAAATAGTAAATTTTTAAATGTCAATAAAATTAAAGAATTAATAAATTAAAAATATTTATGACTACTTTTAAATTAGGTAAATATAAAATTAATCATAAATCAAAACCATTTATTATTGCAGAGTTGTCGGCTAATCATAATGGAAAGTTGTCAAATATTTATTCATTAATTGATAAAGCAAAAAAAAGTGGTGCAGATGCAATAAAGTTGCAAAGTTATACGCCAGACTCAATGACAATAAATTCAAAAAGACAAGAATTTTTAGTAAAAGAAGGTTTGTGGAAAGGAAGCTATTTATATGATCTTTATGTAAAGGGCACAACGCCAGAAAGTTGGCATAAAAAAATTTTTAATTATGCAAAAAAAAAAAAAAAACTATGTTTCAGCACTCCATTCGATATAAAAGCAGTTAAATTTTTATCTAAACTTAATACCCCAGCATTTAAAGTTGCTTCATTTGAAATAACAGACATTCCATTAATTGAGGCAGTAAGCAGAACAGGAAAACCAATAATATTTTCTACAGGTATGGCGTCAATAAAAGATATCGATATTGCATTATCAGTAGCAAAAAAATCTGGTGCAAAACAAATTGCCTTATTACATTGTATAAGCAAATATCCAACTGAACCAAAAGATTATAACCTAAAATTTATATCTAAACTTATAAAAAAATATAATCTAATTGTTGGATTATCCGATCACACAATTGGAAGTATCACCGCTGTAAGCTCTATACCTTTAGGTGCAAAAATAATTGAAAAACATATAAAGCTTCCTGGTGAAAGTGGTTTAGATGGAAAATTTTCGATGGACACTAATGAATTTTCTAAATTTGTTAAAATGATACAAGAAGCTCATTTAACTTTAGGTGATGAGAATTTTAATCGTAATAAAAATGAAAAAGAGCCAAGATTATTTAGACGATCAATATTTGTATCTGAGAACATTGACAAAAATGAAAAAATATCAGAAAACAATATAAAAGTTGTTAGACCAGCTTATGGTTTGCATCCAATTTATAAAAAGTATGTAATTGGAAAAAAACTAAAACTATCTTTAAAAAAAGGAACTCCTTTGAAATTATCACATTTAGATGTTAAAAGAACACCTAAATTAATATAAGAAACTTAATGACAAAAATTTTTATAATTGGAGAAATAGGAATAAACCACAATGGTGATTTAAAAATTTGTGAAGATTTAATTAATACAGCAAAAGTATCAGGATGTGATGCTGTAAAATTTCAAAAAAGAGACATCAATAAAGTTTATACAGAAGAATATCTTAACACAACTAGAGAAAGTCCTTGGGGGAAAACTCAGAGAGACCAAAAGTTAGGTTTAGAATTTGGCTTTGATGAATATAGACAAATTGATCTTATATGTAAAAAATTAAAAATTGAATGGTTTGCATCAGCTTGGGATTTAAATAGTCAAGATTTCTTAAAAAAATTTGACACAAACTATAATAAAATAGCTAGCCCAATGATTGTATATGAGGAACTTCTTAGAGAAGTAGCAAAAGAAAAAAAACACACTTTTATATCAACTGGTATGTGCAAAATTGATGATGTTCAACTTGCAGTAGAAATTTTTAAAAAAGAAAATTGCTCATTTGAGCTAATGCACTGCGTTTCAACTTATCCGATGAAACCACAAGATGCAAATTTGAGAATGATCGAAACTTTAAAAAAAAAGTTTTCATGTAATGTTGGCTATAGTGGACATGAGAGTGGTTTAGCAATTTCTGTTGCAGCATCTAGTCTAGGAATTACATCGCTTGAAAGACATATAACATTGGATAGAACAATGTATGGATCTGATCAATCAGCATCTATTGAGCCAAATGGTCTTAAAAATTTAATAGATCAAGTTAGAAAAGTTGAAAAAGCAATGGGTGATGGTGTAAAAAGATTTTCTGAGGATGAAAAAGTGAATGCTGAAAAATTAAGACAGCATATTTATTAAAAAAATTCTATGCAACCAAAAATAGGGATAATGCAAGGAAGATTGCTTCCCAAAGTTGATAAAAGATATCAATGTTTTCCGGCTTTTAATTGGCAAAAAGAATTTTATTTAGCAAAAAAATTAGGTTTAAAAACAATTGAATTTATATTTGATAATTTTTACCCTCATCTAAATCCTATAAATTCAAAAGATGGTCTGAAGGAATTAAAAAAAATTCAAACTTTGACAAATATTAAAGTAAAATCAATATGTGCTGATTATTTTATGGAAAATCCAATTTTCATAGATAACCTGGATCAATCTAAACTTAACTTATTGACACTAGAAAAAGTTATTAAAAATGCAAAATTTTTAAATATTAAAAATATTATTTTACCATGTGTTGATCAATCAAGTTTAAACTCTAAAAAAAAATTAGATTTTTTTGTGTTTCAAATAAATAAGATTAAACATTTACTGAATGAGACAAAAATAAATATTTCACTAGAAACAGACTTACCACCTAAAAAATTTTTGAATTTGATCAATAGATTAAAATCTGAATATATAACTATCAATTATGATACAGGAAATAGTGCAGCTTTAGGTTACGATCCCGAAGAGGAGTTTAAGGTGTATGGATCAAAGATATCTGAAGTTCATATTAAAGACAGACGCTACAAAGGAGGTCCAATTTTTTTAGGAAAAGGAGATGTTGATTTTAGAAAAATTTTTAAATTACTTAAACAAAATAATTATAAAGGAGATTATATCCTTCAAATGTATAGAGATCAAAAAGGTTTAAATATTTTTAAAAAACAATATAAAATTTTAAAGAAACTAATAAATGAAAAATAGAATAGAA
>MDTG01429846.1_pt1 | contig 19241 bp, 15 predicted proteins | sample 811421 | NCBI WGS metagenome assembly MDTG01 (sample SAMN05326645, study PRJNA326480) | marine metagenome | isolation source: seawater | place: Pacific Ocean: South East | collected 2011
CGAATACGCGACCGAAACGCGCGAGGAACTGCTCTACGACAAGGCAAAACTGCTGGCGAACGGGGACAAGTGGGAGCGGGCGATTGCCGCGAACCTTGAAGCCGATGCGCCGTATCGTTAAGCGCGCCGCAAGACTCGCCAAGAGCTAAAATCCAGGGGCTGACTTTGACCGTCTTCGCTTTCTACCTTTTTGCCGCATTGATGATCGCCTCCGCGGCGTTCACCATCTTTGCGCGCAACCCGGTGCACTCGGTGCTCTGGCTCATCCTCGCCTTCTTCAATGCGGCGGGCCTGATGGTGATCGTGGGGGCTGAATTCCTCGCGATGCTGCTGGTCGTGGTCTACGTCGGCGCGGTGGCGGTGCTGTTCCTGTTCGTCGTCATGATGCTCAACATCGACTTTGCCGAAATGCGCGCGGGCTTCATGAAGAACGCGCCGTTGGGTGTGGCCGTCGCGGTCATCCTGCTGGCCGAGCTGGTGCTGGGCGTGGGCGCCTATCGCGCCGGTGCGCTGGACCTCGGCACGCCCGATGGCAGCGCCGCTCCACTGGTGGGCGAAAGCAACATCGAGAGCATCGGCGCGCTTCTGTACGGGCAGTACCTGTTCCTGTTCGAAGTGGCAGGCATCATCCTGCTCGTCGCCATGATCGGCGCCATCGTGCTGACCCACCGTGGCAACACCAATCCGCGCGGCATGCAGGACATCGACAAGCAAAATCGCCGTCGTCCGGAAGAGGCGACGCGCAACGTGAAGCCGGAAATCGGCCAGGGGGTCGAACTATGATCGGTATCGAGCACTACGTCGTCGTGAGTTCGATCATCTTCGTGATCGGCGTGCTGGGGATCTTTCTCAACCGCAAGAACATCATCATCATCCTGATGGCGATCGAACTGATCCTGCTGTCGGTGAACCTGAACCTCGTGGCCTTCAGCGCCTATCTGGGCGACCTGACGGGCCAGATCTTCGCCATGTTCGTGCTGACCGTGGCTGCCGCCGAGGCCGCCATCGGCCTTGCCATTCTCGTTATCTATTTCCGTAACCGCGGCACCATCGCGGTGGACGACGTCAACCGGATGAAGGGATAGACCTTGAACTCGATCCTGATCATCGTATTCGCGCCGCTGCTGGCTGCGATCGTCGCCGGGCTTGGTGGCAAGTGGATTGGCCACACCGCGGCCAAGATCGTCACCACCGCGGGCCTGTTCCTGGCCTGCGCGCTGAGCTGGCCGATCTTCCTGTCGTTCATTGCCGGCAATGCCGAGGCGACCGTGACCCCGGTGATGACCTGGGTGCATTCGGGCGCAATGACGTTCGACTGGGCTCTGCGCGTCGACACGCTGACGGCCGTGATGCTGGTGGTGATCACCACCGTATCCGCGCTCGTCCACCTCTACAGCTGGGGCTACATGGATGAAGACCCGGACCAGAGCCGGTTCTTCGCCTACCTCTCGCTATTCACCTTCGCCATGCTGATGCTGGTGACGGCGAACAACCTGGTGCAGATGTTCTTCGGTTGGGAAGGCGTTGGCCTCGCCAGCTACCTGCTGATCGGATTCTGGTACAAGAAGCCCTCCGCCAACGCCGCCGCGATCAAGGCCTTCGTGGTCAACCGCGTGGGCGACCTCGGCTTCATGCTGGGTATCTTCGGCACCTTCCTGGTGTTTCAGACCACCAGCATCCCCGAAATCCTAGATGCCGCGCCTGCGATGGCGGGCAGCACGATCACTTTCATGGGCGCGCGATGGGATACGATGACGATCCTTTGCCTGCTGCTGTTCGTGGGCGCGATGGGCAAGTCTGCCCAGCTTGGCCTGCACACCTGGCTGCCGGACGCGATGGAAGGCCCGACTCCGGTCTCCGCGCTGATCCACGCCGCCACCATGGTGACGGCAGGTGTGTTCATGGTCTGCCGCCTGTCGCCGATGTTCGAGGCCGCGCCAGTGGCGCTCGCCGTGGTGACGACGGTAGGGGCCGCAACCTGCCTGTTCGCCGCCACCATCGGTACGACGCAGTGGGACATCAAGCGAGTCATCGCCTATTCCACCTGCTCGCAGCTGGGATACATGTTCTTCGCAGCGGGCGTTGGCGCATACGGCGCGGCCATGTTCCACCTGTTCACGCACGCCTTCTTCAAGGCGCTGCTGTTCCTCGGCGCAGGCTCGGTCATCCACGCAATGCACCATGAGCAGGACATGCGTTATTACGGCGGCCTGCGTAAGCACATCCCGCTAACCTTCTGGGCGATGATGTTCGGCACGCTGGCGATCACGGGCGTCGGCATCTATCACCTCGGGGCGGGCTTTGCCGGCTTCTGGTCGAAGGATGCCATTCTCGAAGTGTCCTATGCCGCAGGCGGCAACGGCACCGGGGCGTTCTGGGTCGGCGTGTTCGCCGCGCTGCTCACCAGCTTCTACTCCTGGCGCCTCATGTTCCTCACCTTTTGGGGCAAGCCGCGCTGGATCGAGAGCGAGCATATCCAGCACGCCGTCCACCACGGCCATGACGAGCCGGACGGGCACAATCCTGCGGCGCAGGAAGATGCTGGCCACGACGTGACCCATGCCGTCCCCGATCCGGCGCATGGCGACGGCACCGGCGGCTATCACCCGCACGAAAGCCCGTGGACGATGCTCGTGCCGCTGGGCGTGCTTTCGCTGGGTGCGATCTTTGCAGGCCAGTTCTTTGCCGGGTCGTTCCTTGACAGCGCCGAGTTCTGGGATGGCTCCATCGCCTACAACGCCGAGTTGATGCACGCGATGCACGAGGTCCCCTACTGGGTGAAATACTCCGCACTTGTCGTGATGTTGCTCGGCCTTTTCGGAGCCTGGCTCGCTTACATCCGCCGCACGGACCTCCCGCGTCAGACGACAGAGCAGCTCGGCCCGATCTACAACTTCGTCTTCAACAAGTGGTACTTCGACGAGCTTTACAACCTCATCTTCGTGAAACCCGCCTTCTGGCTCGGCCGCATCTTCTGGAAGAAGGGCGACGAGGGCACGATTGACCGGTTCGGCCCCAACGGCGTCGCCTGGGTTGTCGAACGCGGCAGCGTTTTCGCGAAGAACGTCCAGTCCGGTTATCTTACGAGTTACGCCCTGATCATGCTGCTAGGCCTTGTCGCCGCAATCACGTGGGTGCTGTTCTGATGGGCGGCTTTCCTATCCTTTCCGTCATGCTCGCGGTCCCGCTGGTCGGCGCCATCGCCTGCCTGTTTCTCGACGCGAAGCCTGCGCGCATGGTCGCGCTGGCGGCGACGCTCATCAACCTTGCCCTGGGCGTGTTGCTTTGGGCGAATTACGACGTCGGCGGCGCGCAGTGGCAGTTCACCGAATACAACGAGCTGTTTGACGGCTTCGCCTATGCCCTCGGCATCGATGGCATCGCGCTTATGCTGATCATGCTCAGCGTGTTCCTGATGCCGATCTGCATTGGCGCAAGCTGGGAAGCCATTACCAAGCGGGTGGGCGAGTACATGTCCGCCTTCCTGCTGATGGAAGTGCTGATGATCGGCGTGTTTGCCGCACAGGACATCTTCCTGTTCTACATCTTCTTCGAAGCTGGCCTCATCCCGATGTACCTGATCATCGGCGTGTGGGGCGGCCAGAACCGCATTTACGCCGCCTACAAGTTCTTCCTCTACACGCTTCTGGGTTCAGTGCTGATGCTGATTGCCATGCTTTGGATGGTGAACGAGGCGGGCACGACCTACATTCCGACTTTGATGGAATACGACTTCCCCGCGGAAGCGCAGACCTGGCTTTGGCTCGCCTTCTTCGCCAGCTTCGCGGTGAAGATGCCTATGTGGCCCGTCCACACCTGGTTGCCCGATGCCCACGTGCAGGCACCCACCGCAGGCTCGGTGATCCTGGCAGGCGTCCTGCTCAAGCTGGGCGGCTACGGCTTCATCCGCTTCAGCCTGCCGATGTTCCCCGATGCGAGTGCCGATTTCGGTTGGCTGGTATGGGGTCTGTCGATGGTCGCCGTGGTCGTCACCAGCCTGATCGCCCTGGTGCAGGCCGACATGAAGAAGCTGATCGCCTATTCCTCGGTCGCGCACATGGCTATCGTCACGGTCGGCCTGTTCGCGTTCAACGTGCAGGGCCTTGAAGGCGCGATGATGGTGATGCTGGGCCACGGCCTCGTCTCTGGCGCGCTGTTCCTGTGCGTCGGCATCATCTACGATCGCCTGCATACCCGCGAGATTTCGCGTTACGGCGGCCTCGGTATCAACATGCCTGCCTACGCGGTGCTGTTCATGCTCTTCACGATGGCGGCCGTCGGACTGCCCGGCACCAGCAACTTCGTGGGCGAATTCCTCGCGCTGGCCGGTATCTACCAGGCCAACAGCTGGGTCGCCTTCGTCTGCACGACCGGCATCATTCTCGGTGCTGCCTACATGCTCTACCTCTACCGTCGCATCTGCTTCGGCGAACAGAAGAACGCCGATGCTGCGGCGCTGCCTGACCTGACTGTTCGTGAATACCTGCTGCTCGGCCCGATTGCGGCCGCAGTACTGTGGATGGGCGTCTATCCGGAAAGTTTCCTTGCTCCCATGCGTGCCGATATCGAAGTGCTCGATGCCCGACTTGCTGCCGCCGCGCCACAGGGCGATGCGAACCTGGCCATGGGTGAGGGCGTGCCTGCCGAACAAGGGCATTCCGAAGGGGGGGCGCACTGATGGACTATGCAGTTTCCCTCTCGCTGATCGCCCCGGAGATCATTCTCGGTGTGTCCGGCCTGCTCCTGCTGCTCGTTGCCGCCTGGGGTGGTGACAAGGGCGCGCGTGTCATTTCGATCGCCGCCACCATTGCGCTGGGCGGTGCCTTCGCTCTCGTCGCACCCGCAGTCTGCGGCGGATGGTCCGGCCCTGACACGCTCGCTTTCGGCGGGCAGTTCCGTGCCGATGCCTTTGCAGGTCTGGCCAAGCTGATGATCTTCGCATCCGCCGGCGCGGCCCTTGTCGTTGCCCCGCGTTTCTTCGAACGGTCGGGAGCGATGCGGGCGGAGTTCCCGATCCTGGTGCTGTTCGCCACGCTCGGCATGAGCATCATGGTTTCGGCGGCCGACCTCGTCACGCTTTACATCGGTCTCGAACTGAACTCGCTGGCTGCCTACGTTCTCGCCGCGATCCTGCGTGATGACGAGCGCAGCGCGGAAGCCGGCCTCAAGTACTTCGTGCTGGGCGCCCTTGCTTCGGGCATCCTGCTGTTCGGCATGAGCCTGACATATGGCTTTGCGGGCACGACGAACTTCGGCGGCATCGCCGTGGCCGTTTCCGATGGCCTGTCGACCGGCCAGCTGTTCGGCCTCACCTTCGTGCTCGCGGGCCTCGCCTTCAAGATCAGCGCTGCGCCGTTCCATATGTGGACGCCCGACGTTTATGAAGGCGCTCCCACGCCCGTGACGATGTTCTTCGCCAGTGCGCCCAAGGTCGCCGCAATTGCCCTTCTGGCGCGCGTCTCCCTGGAGGCGTTTGGCAGTCAGTCGCTCGCCTGGCAGCAGATCGTGATCTTCGCCGCGCTGCTGTCCATCGTGATCGGCGCGCTGGGGGCAATCGGCCAGCAGAACGTCAAGCGTCTGCTGGCCTATTCCAGCATCAACAACGTCGGCTTCATCCTGATCGGCCTCGCCACAGGTACGCTGGCCGGTGCCAGCGCCATGATGGTCTACCTCGCGATCTACGTCGTGATGACGGTCGGCAGCTTCGTTGCCGTGCTGCTGATGCGCGATGCCGAGGGCAATCCGGTCGAAGGCATTTCCGACCTTGCCGGCCTCTCAACCACGCGTCCGGCCCTGGCATGGGCGCTGATGGCGCTGATGTTCAGCCTTGCAGGTATTCCGCCGCTGTTCGGTTTCTGGGGCAAGTTCGTGGTGTTCCAGGCTGCGGTTCAGGCAGACCTGATCCTGCTGGCTGCGATCGGCATCGCCGCTTCGGTGATCGGTGCTTTCTACTACATCAAGATCGTCAAGGTGATGTTCTTCGATGAGCCTGCCGGCACGGTAACGGGCAAGGGCGATACCCCGCACTGGGCGCTGCTGCTGATTTGCGGCGTACTGGTGTCGCCCTTGGGCTACCTGCTGACGGGCTGGCTGGGCGGCCTGGCAGACATGGCAGCGGCCTCGCTCGCCGTCGCGTTCTGATGTGTCACCGCAGATAGACTACGTTCCCGAAACCGGCAGTACCAATGCCGATTTACTCGCGCGCCTGTCGGTGAACGAGCTGGTGCCGGAAGGCTACTGGCTCGTGGCCGACCGGCAGACTGCGGGGCGTGGGCGGCAGGGACGCAGCTGGATCGACGCCCCGGGCAATTTCATGGGCTCCACCGTGGTTCGCCTTCACGACCGCGATCCGTCGCCCGGCACGCTCAGCTTCGTGGCGGCGCTGGCGGTGTACGAAACGGTTCTGCCGTTACTCGCCACCCCTTCGGCGCTCATGCTCAAGTGGCCGAACGATGTGCTGCTCGAGGGAGCAAAGTTCTGCGGTCTCCTGCTCGAGTGCGAACGGGGCCATGCTGTCATCGGAATTGGCGTGAACCTGGCAGCAGCGCCGCAAATCACCGACAGGAAAGTAAGGTCGCTCTCGGATAGCGGGCCTGCACCCGCCCGCGATGCGTTTGCAAGCGCACTCGCCGCGCAGTTTGCCACCGAACTACAACGCTGGCGCGAATTCGGGGCAGGGCCGATCACCAACCGCTGGAAGGCCGCCGCGCACAAGCCCGGCACGCCTCTCTCCGTCCACGACGGGGGCGGAACCGCGCTTTCCGGAACCTACGATGGCCTGACGGACGATGGGGCGCTACGCTTGCGCCTGCCCGATGACACCACACATACTGTCCACGCAGGCGATGTAACGCTGGAGGAACGCTGATGCTGCTCGCAGTCGATGTCGGCAATACGAATGTCGTTTTCGCCCTGTTCGAGGGCAAGGACATTCGCGCGCGCTGGCGCATCGCTACCGACGGTCGCCGTACGGGCGACGAATACGCTACCTGGCTGCTGCAACTCCTGTCGATCGAGGGTATCGAACGCAGCCAGGTGACGAACATCATCTTCGGCTCCGTCGTTCCGCGGGCCGATCACAACCTCACCGTGCTGGCCACGAAATACTTCGGCATCGAACCGCTGATTGCCGGGCATGGCAAGGCGGCATGGAATTTCGAGATCGATGTCGAGCAGCCGCATACGCTGGGCGCGGACCGCGCGCTCAATTGCATAGCTGCGCACCAATTGGTCGGCGGGGACATGATCGTTGTCGACTTCGGCACGGCGACGAAGTTCGAGGCGGTGGATTTCAACGGCGCCTACAAGGGCGGCATCATCGCGCCCGGCATCAACCTCTCGCTGGATGCTCTGGTCGGGAAGACCGCCAAGCTTCCGCGCATCGCCATCGCCGCGCCCAAGACGGCCAGTGTCATTGGCCGCAATACCGAAGACCAGATGCTGATTGGGGTCTTTTGGGGGTATGTGGCCATGATGGAAGGGCTGATAGAGCGCATGAGAGCCGAAATCGGCCGCCCGGTGAAAGTGGTGGCGACCGGTGGCCTTGCCATCCTGTTCGACCAGAAAACCGACATATTCGACGTCATCGACGCCGACCTTACCATCCGCGGCCTGCAGATCCTGGCCGAGCGCGCTGGAGCGACATGAAGAAAGATTTTACCCCGCAAGACGAATTGCTGTTCCTGGCCCTGGGGGGATCGGGCGAGATTGGCATGAACGTCAATCTCTACGGCTGCCAGGGCAAGTGGCTGATGGTGGACCTTGGCATGAGCTTCGGCCAGGCCGAATATCCGGGCACCGAACTGATGTTCGCCGACCCCGAATTCATCGAGGAACGCGCGAAGGACCTGCTCGGCATCGTGCTTACCCATGCGCACGAGGACCACATCGGTGCGATCCCGTACTTCGCTGCCGATCTGGGGGTGCCCCTGTACGCCACGCCTTTCACAGCCGACCTGATCGTGCGCAAGCTGGACGAGGCGGGGCTGACCCGCGAAGTGGACTTGCGCGTGATCGAGGAAGACCACGGCGAATTCGAGCTTGGCCCGTTCTCCATCACCTATATCCCGCTCGCCCACTCGATTGCGGAGGGCAACGCCCTGCTAATCGACACACCTTATGGCCGGGTGTTCCACACCGGCGACTGGAAGCTCGACGACGACCCACAAATCGGCACCCCCGCGACCGAGGAGGAACTGACTGCCATCGGTGATCAGGGCGTGCTGGCGCTCGTCTGCGATTCGACAAACGTATTCAATCCTGTGCCGTCCGGCAGCGAGGGCGCGGTCTATGCGGGCCTGCTGGAAGAGGTGCAGAAGCATCGCGGAAAGCGGGTGCTGGTCACGACCTTCGCCTCCAACGTGGCGCGGCTGAAGACGCTGGGTTCCGTGGCGCAGCGCACGGGCAGGCAATTGTGCGTGGCGGGCCGCTCGCTCGACCGGATGATCGAAGTGGGTAGCGCTAACGGCTACCTCGACGATTTTCCCGACACCGTCGACTTCGACACCGCCATGGGCCTGCCGCGCGGCGAAGTGATGATCATCGCGACGGGCGGGCAGGGCGAACCGCGTGCGGCTCTCTCCCGAATCGCGGATGACAGCCATCCCATCGGGCTGGACGAAGGCGACGTGATCCTCTTCTCGAGCCGTGTCATCCCCGGTAACGAGATCGCGATCGGACGGGTTCAGAACCAGCTTGCCGAGCGCGGCATCGTGATGGTGACAGATCGCCAGAGCGAGATTCACGTATCCGGTCATCCCGGTCGCCCAGAACTGGAAGCACTCTATGGCTGGCTACGCCCCGACGTGCTCGTCCCCGTGCACGGTGAGGTTCGTCACATGCAGGAGCAGGCACGTCTCGGGCGCGCTTCCGGCATTGCTCACAGCGTCTTCCAGAAGAACGGCGATATCGTGCGGCTTGCTCCGGGCTCGCCGGGCAAGATCGCCGAGGTTCGCACCGGCAGGCTGGTGCTGGACGGCGACATCATCGTGCCCGCCGATGGCGACGCCGTGACGATGCGCCGCCGCCTCTCGCGCGATGGCATCCTTATTGTCATCCTCGATCAAACGGGCGGCGTGCACGTGGAAGGCATCGGATTACCGCTCGACGAGGATTACGAAGAGTTCGTCGAGGAGGCCGAAGCCGACGTTCTGGCGGGGATCAACAAGCTGAAGGGGCGCCGCCGGGAAGACCGGGAGGAAGTCCTCGAGGCTGCCCGTCTTGCTGCGCGCAGGGCGGCACAGCGCTGGTCGGGCAAGAAACCCCAGACGCGCGTCATCATAGCAGGCGAGTAACCCGTGCAGATTACTTCGATCATCGCAATCTACGCATTATTCTGGGTGATGAGCGCTTTCGTCTTGCTGCCATTCGGCATCCGCACGCCTAACGAGACGGGTGACAGCCTGGTCCCCGGGCAGGCGGACAGCGCTCCCGTCAATTTCCGCCCCGGCCGTTTGGCCATGCGGGCGACGATCCTGGCTGCCGTGCTGACAGCTTTTTTCGTCGCCAATTATTCGCAAGGCTGGATCACGGTTCAGGATATCGACCTGCTCGGCCAACTCAGCCCGCCACCGGAGTAACCCGCTGCTAGTCGCGCAGGCGGTCTATCGCCTGTGCCAGCGCGACGTAGAGCTTGCCCATGTCGCTGGAGAGCAGGGTGACGGCCATCGCGTTGCCATCCCTGGTCGAGAGTACACCCCGCAGCATGGCCTCGAAATCGTGGATGTAGCGGTTCACGGTCTCGCGGAATTCCGCATCTTCGGAATAGACGGCGCTCACCTGCCGCGCCTCGTTGTTGTCGAGCAACTTGACGGCGCGGCGCGTGAAGATGCCGCGATCGCCGCGCAGGTAGTGTGCCCATTGCGTATCGCCGATATCGTTGTCGAACGCCTTGGCGATATCGATGGCGCTGGAATTTAGCGCTTCCGTGATCAGGGCCATGCGGCGCGAGAAGTCGTTGTTGATCTGCTCCTCGGCCCGTTCCCGAGCATAGCGCACGCGGCTTTCGAGGTTTGCGGCCAGATCGTTCACCTGCTCCAGCTGGTTGCGCAGTTCCTCGGCGGTCTCGCGACCTGCGGTATCCGCGCGCGAGGTCGCCTTTTCGAGCTCTGCAATCGTCTCTTCGGCATGGCGGCGCATGGAAGATGCGAGTTGCTCGCGACTGGCTTCTGCAAGCTTTTCCGCCATTTCGGCAACGCCTTGCGCCTGTTCCCCGCGCAGGTTTTCGAGCACTTCGGTCGATGCCTTGGTCAGCATGTCGATGGCCTCGCGAAGCTCGCGCGATGTGCGCTCGGCCAGCTTTTCCGCTTCGTGGCTGACTTTGCCCAGCTGGCTTTCAAGATCGCCCATCTGTTCAAGCGAGGCATTACCCGTCTCGCGCGTTTGCGCCAGCTGGTCGGCAAGCCTGGCACCGCGGCTTTCGGCGTCCTGGATCAGGCTGTGCAATTCGCGTGCGGTCGTTCCGAAGGTGTTCAAACGGTTTTCAGCGCTGGCAACCGCGCCGGAAAGTGCCCCCTCGGAATGATCGGCAGAGGATCGGATAATCTCCAGCAGGCGCACGCTGTCATCGGTGAGGCGCGTGATGAACTGCCCGCTTTCGTCGAGCACGGCGCGGCTTTGCGACAGCCGATCGCTCAGGGCTTCGGTCGCGGCAGTCATCTTGTCCTGTGTATCGTCCGTCTGCGAACTGAGGCTGACGAGCCTTTCGTCCAGTGTGGCCAAGCGTCCCGCGAGCGCTTCACCGCGCTCCGCAAGGCCGGCAACGTGGGCCAGGTGCTCTTCCTGCCGCTCGGCCAGTTCCCGGTCAAAATCTGCAATACGGGCGGTGAGGGCGGACAGTGCCTCCTCCTGCGCTGCGGCGTTGGCCTGGCGGCGCTTCTCGAAATCGGCCTGGAAGGCTTCCATCGAATCGCCGAGGCGCTGATCGACCTTCGCCGCCTCGTCGTTCAGGGCGACAAGGCGCATGCGGGCGTTGGTCATGGCTGATTCGTCCAGCCTCACCACGCCTTCGAGAACCTGCTTCATGCGATCTTCCAGTGCGGAGATCGCGTCCGACCAGCGCTTGATCGCTGCCGACTGCCCGCTGTCGAGACCGCCGACCAGTTTCTCGCCTTCGAGGCGCAGGGCGGCAAGGCGTTCGCGCATCGCGGCGGCGGCTGCCGCCTCGCGTTCATGCATGGCCTCGGCATCGTCCTGCAACTGTTTGGCCAGCGCTTCGGAGCGGGTAGCGATTGCATCGAAGACGCGTTCTTCGTCGTTGTCGAGCTGGCGGCGGAACTCGTCGCTGTTAGCCCGCAGGCGGTCGAACCTCTGCCCCGCCAGTTCGCCCAGTTTCGTGATCTGGTTTTCGAAGGCGGCAAGCGTTTCTTCCACCTTCTCGCCGATCCGCGCGACGTGGGCTTCCCCGGTTTCCTGAAAGCCGTTCAGCCGTTTGAACGAGTTTATCAAACCATCGACCTGCTCCTGCGCGGAGTTGCCGGCATTGCCGAGCTGGTTGTTCAGGTCACGTGCCGAATTGGTGAGCACCGGGAGCTGGTCACGCAGCCGCTCCATGTTGGAAACGGCCGAATCGCTGACGTTGCCAATGTTCTCCACCTGAGATGAATTGTCGCGAATAAGTGTCTGGAGATGATCCGCATTTGTCGAAAGACGCTCGGCCGCAATACGCCCGAGGCTCTCCAGATCGCGGGACTGCGCTTCGATGAAATCGCGGGCGAGGGCGAGTTCGCGGTTCACGACCAGCAGTCTGCTTTCCAGGCGCGCGGATTCGTCCGCCAGCGCACGCGCCGCGTCCGTGAACCGATTCGCCTCGCGCCGACTGTTGCGCATCGCAATGAGATAGAGGCCAGCGAGGAGAACCAAGGGCACCGACCACTGGACGATCCATTCGATCCACCGCTCAGGCGCGGCGCCAGCCAGAATTTCCCGATGGTGGACCCAAGCGAAGAAACCTGTCCAGGCCAGCGCTGCCACCACGGTCAGCGTGGGAGCGAGCCAGGTGGCTCTCGGCCTTTTCGGATCGTCTTCCCAATGCTCCTCCTCGAAAGTCTCCTCCTCGGAAGTCTCATAGGCTTCGTCCCGGTTGATCGGGGCTTCGTCGAAGGCGTCGTCGGCAGTAACGTCCTGCCCGGTCACAAGGTTCTGTCTGCGGCTCATCCGATGTCCTTAACACACCGTAAACGCCATGGGAGCAGGAGAAATGGTTAAAACCCACCATGCGGCGTACGGGGCGGGCATTTTATCCGCAGGGCAGCTTCGCCATCTTGGCAGTTGGTCGCCTGCGCCCTAGCTAGGCCCCATGCCGACCACGGACGACACCTCATGCGCGCTGCGCTGATTGCGATCCCGCAACCGGGCGAGGGGCCTTCGCCCATGATCGCAGGCAAGACCATCGCTCATCGGCAATTGCTGTTTGCGCGTGAGGCCGGCTGCGGAAGCGTGACAGCATTCGGCAACGGCGCTTCGCCCGAGGGTATTGAACTGCGGCATGCAGCCGAGCGTATGGGGCTGAAATTCCAGGTTGTATCGAGCGCACATGCGCTTCCCGGCATCATCCGCGACGATGATAGCCTGATGGTCCTGCAACCGGACCTGTTGCCCGAATCCCGTGCGGCGCTGGAATTGCTGCGGGCCGAGGGTGACAGGATTCTCGTCGTTTCCGCGGGGCCGGGGGCCAGCGCCGGGTTCGAGCGGGTGGATCTGGACCGCGCATGGGCGGGTGCGATGACTATTCCGGGCCATCTTCTGGGCAAGTTGTCCGGCCTGCCCGAGGATATTGCGCCCCACGGGGCCTTGCTGCGGATTGCCCTGCAGAACCGTCTGCCAGAAGCGCGCCTTGCGGACGACACGCTGGATGATGGAGGGTGGACGGTCATTTCGTCGCCCGAAAAGGCGGCCGCGCAGACGCTCGCCTGGCAGCGCCGGCATTTGCAGGAGACTTCGCCTGCACGGATATCCCGCTGGATCGCCCGAAGTCTTGCGACAGGGCCAACCAGGCGGCTGCTTGACCTGCCATACATTCGCCCCGGACTTCTCGCGCTGGCGGCGTTGTTGACGGGCGGCGGCTTCGCGGCAGGCGTTTACGAACGCCCCGTCCTCGGATTTGCGCTGATCGCCCTGGCCGTGCCGGTGCTCGAATTCTTCCTTTCTCTCGGAAAACTGGCGGTCGCTCCTTTCGGGAAATCGAAGCACTGGCCCTTGTTGCGCTTCGGCATAGACGCGGCCCTCCTTGCGCTTGGCATTCTTGCCATCGACAGCCTTGCCCATCGCAGCATCTTCCCGCCGGTCGTGTTGATTTCGGCACTCCTGCTGCTGGACCGAGGCGATTTGCCGACTTGGCTCGAGCCGCTGCGCGACAGGATGGTGATCGCCGTAATCGTTGCTGTCGTCGCCGCACTTGCCACGCCCGAACTGGCCATCATGCTGGCCGGTCTGCTGGTGCTGCTCGCCAACATCATTCCGTCACGAAGCTAACGCGGGTTTAACCAAGCTGCGCTATGGCCGGACGCATGAACGACTCTTCATCCGCAGGCCCTTCCGCTCAATCCGTCGAGGATATGTTGCGGGGCGAACTGGCACAGGGCGATGTGATCCTGTCCACGGCGCGCCCGATCCTGCGTCACCTGCTGGCGAATGACAACCACGCGCTGTTCAGCGACGAGGTCATTGCCCGTATCCGCGGGATGATGGTGCATCTTGCGTGGCAGATGCTGTTCGAGTTGGCTGCAGAACTCGGGATCGATGATCGCGGCGCATTCGTGGCAGAGCGCGAGGAGGCGCTGGCAACCAGCCTGCTCGAAGACGCGGCCTTCCTCGGCCACGCGCATGCGCTCACGATCGAGGCACAAATGGCGGAACGCCTGAGTGCCCGTAGCGGGATCGATCCGGTGCTTTCCCCGCTGATGCAGGAACTGGCCGCTTCGGATGACGAGGGTCTGGCGGAGGCGGCCATGCGCGTCATCGCCGCTCAAGCGCGCTACATGCAGAAAGTGCGGCGCATGGAGCTGCCGTTGGAGGAATTGCCTGCCGAATTGTTCCACGCCGCCACAACGGCTCTGAAAAGGTCGCAGGACGATCTTGGCAGCGAGGCCATGGCGGTATGCGACCGGCTTCGCGAAAACCATGATGAAGGCGAACGTCGCATCGGGCAGATGATGCGGTTGGTGATGGCCATGAAGCCAGACGCCAGTCGCGCGCTATCGGTAGACCATGCCGGGCTTTCCCTGTTCTCGACAGCGCTCGCAATGGCGTGCGAGCAGGAGCGTGACGCTGTCATCCTCTCGCTGGGCGAGAATCAGTGCGCACGGCTTGCCATTTCCCTGCGGGCGGCGGGACTCGAGCAAAGCGCGGTGGAACAGCAGTTTCTCTATCTGCACCCCGAAATTTCGCTCCCCGAAGGATTCAGCTCGCTGCGGGCGGACCGTGCGGTGGAGCTGTTGAGCGCAGCAGCGTCCGGAACGGCGCATTGAGGCCATGGCCGCCGCGTCACCCATCATCGCGCATGCACGCACGGACGGTCAGGACCGCCTGATCGAAGCCGAGGAACCGCTGGCGGGCTTCCACCTGCGCGCAGGCGGTGAATTGCCCGGCGCACTTATCACGCCAGCCCTTATCGAACTGGTCAGGAAGGCGCGCGTCTACGGGCTCAGCCTGGCGCGGGTAATCCGCGCTCAGGACGAGAGCGAGCAGGTAACGGCTTGGGTTGAGGTGAAGCCCGATGGCGAAGGTGCCAGGATATCCATTGCCGACTGGCAAGCCGAACCTCTCCGCCCCATCGCGCAGTCGGATGCGTCGCGCGAGAAATTGGCGCTGATCCGCCAGATCGCGGGGCTCAGCGCCCAGCTCGGACCTTCGCAGGAGCTGCTTGGCGTAGAAGGCACGGCCCCTGACCTCGCCGGTCTCGTCGAACAGATGCGGTCGGGCCTTGGCGAGGCATGGACGAACTTCATCGCGCCGGGGCGGACCGCCCACCATCAGCCACTGCACTGGCGATTGCTCGACGGGGCATCGGTGGACATTCCCGGCTCGGATCGTCGGTGGAACGTGCATCTCGTTCCGCTGGGGAAGCCGCAGGCAGGTAGCGCAGGTTTCGAACTTTATCTCGTCCCGCAGAAGGCAGAGGCCGAAAAACCGCCCAATCCTGCGCGGGACCCCGATCGCACGAGCGGCATCGGACGTGATATCGCGCCCGTCCTGCGACAGCCGGTGAGCCGGATTATCGCCAATGCCGAAACAATCCGCACGCAGCTGGCCGGCCCGCTGGCGGAGGAATACAGCAATTACGCCGCCGACATCGCGTCGGCCGGCGAGCACCTGCTGGCGCTCATCGACGACCTGACGACGCTGGAGCTGGTGGAGGATGAGCAGTTCGAAACCGCTCCGGACACCATTGATCTGGCCGATGTAGCGCAACGCGCCTTCGGCATCCTCGGCGTAAGGGCAGGGGAGCGCGGGGTCACGCTCGACGCGCCGAAATCCGCCGACAGTGTCCCGGCGGTTGGCGAATTCCGCCGCGTATTGCAGGTCCTGCTCAACCTTGTGGGCAACGCCATCCGGCACTCACCCGAGGGCGGACAGGTCTGGATCCGCACCGAGCAGGTAGGTGAGCGCGCCCGCATCACCGTCGCCGACCAGGGCGAGGGGCTGAATGAAGACGAACAGGTGAGGGTCTTCGCCAAGTTCGAGCGGCTAGGCCGTAGCGGCGATGGGGGGTCGGGCCTTGGTCTCTACATCTCGCGTCGACTGGCCGAAGCGATGGGCGGCTCGCTCACCGTCGAAAGCGCCAAGGGGCAGGGCGCGCGTTTCACGCTGGAACTGCCCAGCTTCAAGGAGCGTCGGAAAGAACCACGCTAAACGTCCCACAAACGAGAACGCCCGGCCTTTCGACCGGGCGCTTCGTTGTTGGGCTTGTCTCTCGACTTCAGCGCTGGCTGAGCGGCACGTAATCGCGCTGCGTCGGGCCGGTGTAGAGCTGGCGTGGGCGGCCAATGACCTGGCCGGGATCGGAAATCATCTCGTTCCACTGCGCGACCCAGCCCACAGTGCGGGCGAGAGCGAACAGGGCGGTGAACATCGTGGTCGGGAAGCCGATCGCCGAAAGAATCACGCCGGAATAGAAATCGACGTTGGGGAACAGCTTCTTCTCGATGAAGTAGTCATCGTTCAGCGCCATTTCCTCAAGCTGCAGGGCCGTTTCAAAAACCGGGTCCTTGACGTTGAGCGCCTCGAACACTTCGCGCACGGTCTTCTGCATGACTGTCGCGCGCGGGTCGTAGTTCTTGTACACGCGGTGGCCGAAGCCCATCAGGCGGAAGGGGTCGTTCTTGTCCTTCGCACGCTCGATGTAATGCGGAATGCGATCCGGCGTGCCGATTTCGCGCAGCATGTTCAGCGCCGCCTCGTTCGCGCCGCCATGGGCAGGACCCCACAGGCAGGCGATACCCGCAGAAATACAGGCGAACGGGTTCGCCCCCGACGAACCGGCGAGGCGCACGGTGGAGGTCGAGGCGTTCTGCTCGTGATCGGCGTGAAGGATGAAGATGCGATCAAGCGCCTTCTCCACGGCCGGGACGATCTCGTATTCTTCTGCCGGCACACCGAAGGTCATGCGCAGGAAGTTGCCGGTGTAGCTGAGGCTGTTCATCGGCTGCATGAAGGGCTGGCCGACGGCATATTTGTAGGCGTTGGCAGCGATGGTCGGCATCTTGGCGATCAGCCGGTGGCTGGAAATCTTGCGATGTTCCGGGTCCGAGATATCGGTGCTGTCATGGTAGAACGCGGACAGCGCGCCCACCACGCCGCACATGATGGCCATGGGGTGCGCATCGCGGCGGAAACCCTGGTAGAACTGCCGCATCTGGTCATGCAGCATCGTGTGATAGGTGATGGTGTTGGTAAAGTCGTCCAGCCCTTCGGAGCTCGGCAGTTCGCCGTTCAAGAGCAGGTAGGCCACTTCCATGAAGCTGGACTGTTCCGCCAGTTGCCCGATGGGATAACCACGGTGCAGCAGAACGCCCTCATCACCGTCGATGAAGGTCAGCGCGCTCTCGCACGATGCGGTGGACTTGTAGCCGGGGTCGAAAGTGACCCTGCCGGTCTTGCCATAAAGCTTGCGGATATCGATGACATCCGGCCCGCAGCTGCCCTCCAGCGTGGGGAAATCGAAGCTTTCGCCTCCTACTGTCAGATCCGCTTGCTTGTCAGCCAAAGCTGTTCTCCTTCAAATGTTTGCTATCGGCAGTTGAGAGAATATCTCAAGCGCCGGTTTGATCGTCGATCCGTGCGAGGCTTTCTTCCCTTCCGAGAAGAACCAGCACGTCGAAAATTCCTGGCGAGGTGGTTTGCCCCGTGAGCGCCGCGCGAAGCGGCTGCGCAAGTTTGCCGAGCCCAAGCTCCAGCTCTTCCGCATAGGCTTTCAGATTGGCCTCCAGCGCCTCGATTGTCCAGTCCGTTTCGCCGCGCAACCGATCGGCAATGACGGAGAGACGCGACCTTGCATCGTCACCCAGCAAACCCGCAGCTTTCTCGGTAAGTTCCAGCGGTCGCTGCTTGAACAGGAAAGCGGCACCATCGGCCAGCTCGTTCAGGTCTCGCGCGCGGGTCTTGAGCTCGGGCATGGCCCTGGTCAACAGCGCCTCGTCGGCCTCGGGGCCGATAAGCGGCGCAATAAGGCTGGCGAGCCGCGCGTCGTCGGCCTTGCGGATGTAATTGCCGTTCATGCTCAGCAGCTTCTTCATGTCGAAGCGGCTGGGCCCTTTGCCTACGGCATCGATATCGAACAGCGCGATCGCTTCCTCGCGGCTGAATTCTTCCTGGTCGCCGTGCCCCCAGCCAAGGCGGAGCAGGTAGTTGAACAGTGTTTCGGGCAGGATACCCATGTCGCGATAGTCACGCACACCCAGAGCGCCGTGGCGCTTTGAAAGCTTGGCACCATCGTTGCCGTGAATCAGCGGCACGTGGGCATAGGTCGGCTCTTCCCAGCCATCCTCGATGCCCTGCATGGCGCGGATCACCTGGATCTGGCGGAACGCGTTGTTCAGGTGATCGTCGCCGCGGATGATATGGGTGCAGCCCATATCCATGTCGTCCACCACGACAGCCAGCATGTAGGTAGGCGTGCCATCGGCGCGCAACAGGATGAAATCGTCGATCTCGCGGTTATCGACCTTCACGCGGCCCTGAACCGCGTCCTCGATAACCGTTTCGCCGCCTTCCGGCGTCTTGATGCGGATCGTGTAAGGCGCGCCCTCGGGCGCTTCGGAGGGATCGCGATCGCGCCAGCGCCCGTCATAACGCAGCGGCTGCTTGGCGGCTCTTTGTTGTTCGCGCATCTCGGCGAGTTCTTCCGGGGATGCGAAGCACTTGTAGGCATGGCCGGCGTCCAGCAGCTTGCGCGCTACTTCGGCATGCCGATCGGCGCGCTGGCTCTGGTAAACCGTGTCCCCATCGAATTCGAGGCCGAGCCATTCGAGCCCGTCGAGGATGACATCGATCGCTTCCTGGGTGGACCGCTTCTTGTCGGTATCCTCGATGCGCAGCAGCGCCCGGCCGCCGTGGTGACGGGCGTAGAGCCAGGAAAACAGCCCGGTTCGGGCATTCCCGATGTGCAGGAAGCCGGTTGGGCTGGGCGCGAAGCGCGTCACCACTGGACGCTGCTTTGAACCGTTGCCAATCGAACTTGCCATAACTGCCTGTTTCCTGTCCTGTATTTCCATGGCTAGCAAACATCCCCCTCTTGTCCCGCTGGGCGACGAACCGGGCGATGTTGCAACGCAGCAGTCGCATTGGCGAATGCCGCGGGATTTGTCCAGCGTAGCCGATGGGGCAGAACGTTTCCTCGGTCACTCGGGTTTCGATCGCGGCCCCTGGCTGGCGGTCGCCCTTGCCGCAGGCATCGGCTCTTGGTTCGCACTTGGCTCGCAGGCCGCATGGATCATGGTGATGGCCGGCGGACTCCTGACAGCCCTGGGTGCCGTTGCGCTGTGGAAGGGGCGGGAGGAACGCGTTCATCTCGTCGGCGCAGTGGTGGCGTGCGGCCTGCTCGTTTCGTTCGGCACCGGACTCGCCTGGGCGCGCAGCGGACTGGTCGGTGCCGAGGCGTTCGAGAGGCCGGTCTACGACACCTTCCGGGGGCGGGTTCTGGAGCGGATCGAACAGCCCGCGCAAGACCGGGTGAGGCTGGTCATGGCAACACGCCACCCCGAGAGCGGCGAAGCGGTGAAGATCCGCGTCAACGTTCCTCTGGA
>MDTG01008420.1_pt1 | contig 19239 bp, 21 predicted proteins | sample 811421 | NCBI WGS metagenome assembly MDTG01 (sample SAMN05326645, study PRJNA326480) | marine metagenome | isolation source: seawater | place: Pacific Ocean: South East | collected 2011
GCGCAATCTGGCAAATTTTGTGACTTAGTTAAAGCTGGTATTGTTGATCCAACTAAAGTCGTAAGAACTGCTTTGATTGATGCTGTATCTGTTGCTGCTCTTTTAACCACTACTGAGGCTATGATCACTGATAAACCTGAAGATAAATCATCTGCTCCTGCAATGCCTGATATGGGTGGCATGGGAGGCATGGGCGGTGGAATGCCAGGTATGATGTAAATTGCTCAATCTATTTTAAAGGGGGTAATAATGCCCCCTTTAATTACTTTTAATATATCTTTTAAAATATCAGCTACTATAATTTTCGGTTTATAGAAATGAACGTATTAATTACTGGCCAGGCAGGTTTTATAGGTTATCATCTTACAAAAAAGCTTTTAAATGATACAAAAATAAAAAAGATTTTTGCAATTGATAATTTAAACAGTTATTATGATGTTAAGTTAAAAAAAAATCGCTTAAAAGATTTAAAAACTCATAAAAATACCAAAAAACTTACTACATTTAATTTTGATATAAAGCATAAAAATAAACTTGATCGAATTTTTTTTAAAAAAAAAATAGATATTATTGTTCATTTAGCTGCTCAAGCTGGGATTAGGTACTCATTAATAAATCCTCAATCCTACATTAGTAGTAATATTAACGGTTTTTATAATATCATAGAACTTTCTAAGAAAAAAAAAATTAAAAAACTTATTTATGCTAGTTCATCAAGTGCTTATGGAAATTTAGCTAAGGTTCCTTTTACGGAAAATTCTATGCAAAATAAACCATTACAATTATATGCTGCAACTAAAATAAGTAATGAGGCAATGGCATATGCTTATAGTAACCTTTACAAATTTGAGAGTATAGGGTTACGTTTTTTTACTGTTTACGGGCCTCACGGTAGACCCGATATGGCTATCTATAAGTTTGTTAAATCTATTTCACAAAACAAATCAATCGATCTTTATGGAAAGGGAGAAATGCTTAGAGATTTTACATACATAGATGATGTAATTAAGTGTATCGTTAAAATAATTGAAAGAAAAAAAAGCCTATCTAAAAATAAAAATCAGGAGCATCATCAAATCTACAATATTGGTAAAGGTTCTCCAATAAAAATTAAATCTTTAATAAGAAATATTGAAATAATCCTAAAAAAAAAAGCCCTTATAAGATTTAAAAAAATTACAAAAGGTGAAATGCAAAAGACCTACTGTTCAATCGATAAATTTAAAAAAGATTTTAATTATGCCCCAGATACGCATATAAAAGATGGGTTAAAAAGTTTTATAAATTGGTACAAAAACTACAAATATTGAAAATAGAATTTAAATTAATTTTAAACTTCCTCAGATTCATATACAATTTTTGTTCCTTCATTTGAAATTTTAAATTTAACCTCTTTTAATTTAAAATGGTCTATAACTTTTTTTTTCCCAATTGTTGTTGCTAGAAGTAAGAAACCACCATTTCCAGCGCCAAGTATTTTTCCACCTTTTACTCCAATTTTAAGAGATTCTTGATATTTTTTCTCAATAAGAGGTGTGGATATTTTCTTTGAAAGCTTTTTCTTATTTATCCAGTTTAAGTTAAGATAATATCCAATGTTCTTGATTGAAATTTTATCTTTATTAAGCTCCATTGAAAATTCATTAACTAAACTCTTAATTTCATTTAAATAACTCAACCTTTTTTTATTAATTTTATTTTGTGATTTAAGAGTGCTAGTTGCATCTCTTTTTATATTTGTAAATAGTAGTAATAATCCTTTTTCCAACTCTAATTTATTTTTTTTACTAAGTAAGATCTTATTAATTTTTACTTTACCATCTTCATTAAAAGAAAATATATTTATTCCACCAAAACAAGAAGCATAATGATCTTGTTTTCCAATTGGTCTTTTAAGTTTTTCAATTTCTATAAACGAAGCTAATTCAGCAATTTTATGTTTTGAATAATTTAAATTTAATAACTTGCTAATAGCATGAACTAAACCAACAGCAAACGCACTTGATGAACCCAGACCTGTATTACTCGGAATATCTGCATAAGTTCCAATTTCTATAGGAAAATTAATTTTAAAAAATTTTAAAGTTTCTCTTACAATCGGATGTTCTATATCTTTAATATGATTTTTAAATTCTATTTTACTCCAATTAATCCTATATTTGTATTCTACAAATCCAATTTGCTTACGAACTAAAACATATAAATATTTATCAATAGATGTATTACATACTTGACCACCATTTATGGAGTAGAAACTTTTCAAATCTGTTCCTCCACCTACAAAACTAATTCTAAAGGGTGTTTTGGTTATTATCATTAATTTCTTCTTTTAATAAAACTAGAAAAAACATTTAGTGAGTCTCTTGAAGTAATATAAAAATATTTCTTACTGCTTGGATAAGCTGTAACATGCCTTCTATTAATAAATAATTTTAAAATATCCTTTTGGAAAGATTTATTAATATTAAAATTTTTAAATCTTTTAAATATTTCTTGGTTTATGACAAATACCCCAATATCAATTGCATTTTCTGGTTTTAAATTGTACTTAAAATTATAGTTTTTAACTAAATAGGTTTTTTTATCGTATAAAACATTATTATTAAGCCCATATTCTCCTTTAAAAATATTGTTAGTGTGAACTGTCATCAATATCTTTTTATTTTTTCTAAAATAATTCTTTCTTATAGTATTATAGTCAAGTTCACAGTAATTATCAGAATAAAGTAAAAAAAAATGATTTTCTAAAAGTTTTTTTTTATAAGCTTTTAAAAGTCTACTACCTGTGTCATCTTTAATCCTTGTTTTGAAAACCGTAATATTTTTTTTATTTTTAAAATAATTTTCAATAACTTTGCTTTTATATCCTGTTAAAATAAGAATTTTTTTTATATTTTGTTTTTGTAAATACTCAATTAAATACTTTAAGAATGGTTTATTATAGATTTTAACCATTGGTTTTGGAATATTTTTTGTAAGTGGCATCAATCTTTTTCCCATACCACCTGCTAAAATAACTGCTTGATTAATTTCAGACATCATTGAATTCTCTAATTAATTTATCGATACTTACAAAATCATCCTTATACAAAGTGGTATTTTCTTTTTTGTAATACTTTTCAATACTTTCAATATCTTTAAATTTTATTCCAATATAAGATGCAATAGAGTCCTTTATTTTATCTGGTATAAAGTTCTTTATGATGTTTTGAAATTTATTTATCTGCGGTTTTTTTTTATTAGAGTATTCATTTAAAAAATTAAAGATATCAGAGCTTAAATTATTGTCATATTTATTAATTAAATTTTGTAAATTAATGCAATATTCTTTTTGTTTAATTGTATTTCCTTTCCACCAATCTATAAAGTGAGTACCACTTAAAGATTTATCATTGCTTGATACAGAATTTTCTTCATTCGATCTAAGCCATGAAATTTTATTAATAATTTTTCTTTTCCCCATATAGGCTGAAATTATTTCAAATTGAATTTCTATTTCACCCCATACACCTATTTGATTTTTCAAAATACTATTCCATATTGAGATCCAATTTTCTGAGAGCATAACAGAGTAGATGCTTACTGGTATGTAATATTCTGATAAATAATTAATTCTTTCTGTGGCATTTTCTTTATCATTATTGGCATAAATGTAAGGATAAGTTTCGTTATAAAATAATTTTCCTTTATAAACATTAAAACTCAAAGATTTACCTATGCATGATAAATAATCATCATTATCCTCTAAAAAATTAATGTAGTCATTTAAACCATCATAAAAATGGAAATCATCATCAGCTGCTAAAACACAATATTTTGTTTCAATTTTTTTTATAGCAAATTCAATTCTTTCTAAAAAAGTCATATTGAAATTAAAATAATTAAATTTTTTTTCAGGAAATTGAATATCTATTGGAGTATTTGAGCCATCCAGAATTATTATATTACACTCTCTGTTCTTCCAATAATTGACTGCTCTTTTTAAAAAGTTAGGTCTATTTATCGAAAGCAGTATTACTGTAAGTTTATTCAAACTATTCATCCAAATTAGTTAGCTATTTATATGTTCAGTAATTACTATATGAATCTTGTCACATATATATTTTATACTATTTGCATTTAGATTATTGCCACTTGGGAGACAGACACCATATTTTGAAAGCTCATAGGAATTTTTATTAATTTTCTTATATTTTGCTTTTTTCGTGTAAAATGTTGGCATAGAGCTAAGAGGATAAAAAATAGGCCTTAAATCAATTTTGTATTTTTTTATTTTCTTAATTAAATCTTCTTTAGTAATTTTTAGTTTAGGATCAATTATCAAACATGTTATCCAGTAAGATTGACTTACATCTGGTAAATACTCATTAAGCTTATAATAACTTTTATTAATAAGATTTTTTTTATATTCGTTATAAAGCCATTTTTTATAATTGAGTAATTTATTAATTTTATTGAATTGTGAAATTGCTAGAGCTGCTTGAAAGTTGGTCCAATTATAATTATATCCTAAAATTGTAGACCAGTAATATTTACCAGTTTTTTCTTGATCAATACCATGATTTTTCAGCAATTTAGCTTTTTTATAGTACTCAAGATTATTTGTACAAAAAACTCCACCTTGGCCAGACATTATTAGTTTTGTTGCATTTAGACTAAAAAGACTAATGTCTCCAAAAGAGCCAGCTAATTTATTTTTATATTTTGCCCCTATACTTTCTGCTGCGTCTTCAATAATTTTAATCTTATTTTTTTTTTGCGATTTTTATTATTTTATTCCAATTTGGCATATTACCAAGCAAATCAACAACAATAATAGCCTTTGTTCTTTTTGAAATTTTTTTTTCAATCAGATCCTCATCAATGCACCAAGTGTCTTTTCTTACATCAATAAATACTGGTTTTGCTTTTAAATATTTTATAGGAGCTGCACTAGCTACCCATGTAAAATCAGGTACTAATACCTCGTCACCTTCTTTAATTCCAATCGCTAATAAAGCTAAATGTATAGCGTCAGTACAATGAGAAACAGTAATACAATATTTTTTTTTTAAGTACGATGAAAATTTTGACTCAAATCTATTTATGAAGATATCTTTTTTGTCTCCCCAACCAATCTTCATGGCTTTGTTTACAATATCAATATCAGATTTTTCAATTGAAGGTGCAGCTGAGCTTATTTTTATCTTCAAAAATTGACCTTCTTAGCAACCAAAGTTTTGTAAAGAAATAAATAATTATTAAATTTTTTCGCCTTATCAATCCATCTTTTCAAATAAATATCATCTATATTATTTTGATTAATAATATTATAATTCAGTTTATTAAATATTTTAAATGTAATATCTGATTCATTTTTAATATGATTAGTAATAAATTTTATTTCTTTTGTAATGTTTTTTTCCATTTCTTTGAAGAGATATTTTCCAATACCTTTACCTCTTGATTTTTGGTCAATATAAATAAAATGAATATGAAAAGTATTTTCTTGTATAGAGTAAACAAGAATACCATCAATAAAATTGTCATCCTCATAGACTAAAAAGTTAAAGTTTTTTTCTTTAAAATATATCCACGGTGAATTATCTAACGATTTATTTTCTTTAAAATCATTTTCAAAGTTTTTTATGAAATTTAAAAAACTCTCTGATTTCAAATTAACTAAATTTTTAATCATTTTTGTATTCTAAGTTTTTGTCTATAAGGCCAGATTTGTATAAATATTCTAATTGTTGTAACCTATAAAATTCTTTTTTTAAAAAAAGTTTTTCATTTAATTTATTCAACTTTAGTTTCAATAATAAATCATTAATGCCATTAAACACATTATATTCGAATTTAAAATTTATATATATTTGCATTATTTTATCGAAATTAACCCTATAAGATCTAATGTCATTACTTTTTAAAATTTTTCTATCATTGAATAATTCATTTTGATCTAATTTTGATTTATCTAAAAATTCGATATCGCAATTAACAATCTTAGAAATAATTTTAGCAATTTCAATAATTTCAACGTTATCTGAATTCTGCCCTACATTTAAAATCAAAGGACCTTGTTCTGGTTTATCAAATTCAATACTATACTCTATAGCACTTAACGCGTCTTCTATGTTTAAATGTGGTCGCCATGATTTTCCATTTGAGTTTAAAATGATTTTATTTTTTGTGATAGCCATTCCACAGAGCATATTTATAACTATATCAAATCTCATTCTTGGAGATAATCCATAAATAGTTGCAAATCTTAGGATTATTGGCTTAAATTTATCATCAGAAATGCTAATTAAATATTTTTCAATTTCTAATTTATTCTTTGAATATCCAGTTAGTGGATTAGGATTTGACTCTTCATTTACAATCTCTTTATTAAATCCATAGATTGAACAGCTTGAGGGAAAAATAAATTTTATATAATTCTTTTTGCATATATTTGCTAATTTTACAGCATATCTAAAAGTCGGTTTATAAACATCATTTTCATTTAATGAGTCAATAGGGTCATTTGATATTCCAGCAAGTAATATCACAACTTCAAAATTTTTCATAAACGTTTCATCTATCTTTCTTGCATCTAACTTTAATATTTCATCGTTCAGTTCAGCATTACTTAAAATCGCCTCAGAGAAAAAATGAGTATCAACCCCAGTTACATAGTATTTCTTTTTAAGTTTTAAGAATAATGCACTACCTAAGTACCCAAGAGAGCCAATTATTAATATTTTTTTCATTAATTTATTTAAAATAATACTTTCTTAATACCGATGTTTGTTTGATATTTTGGTAAATCGTGAAAACTTTTTTTTGCAATGAGTTTAGTATATGAAGTTTTATTTTTTAAAGATATATTTTTGTGGATATAACTTTTATAAAAATTATTATTTTTATTTAAATTTAATTCAATAATTCTTAAAATATCTAAAATAAAAGTTGCTTTGCCAGCCCCAATATCATAAGTAACTTTTTTTTTCTTATCAAATATAAGTCTCATTAAGGCACTACAAACATCTTCTATATATACAAAATCATGGTTACCATAAACATTATTTATTGAAGGTCTTTTATTATTTTTTATTGATTTAATGATTTGACTAATTAATGATTTGCTTCTCTGCCCTTTGCCATAAACATAAAATATTCTTAACCATTTATGATTAATATTTCTCACATTTGATTTCATTTTTAAATGCAATAGAATTTCCTTTTTTGATTTTATAAAATATTTATATTTTTCAAAATCTTTACTATTTAATTTACTTTTATATTCAACACATGATCCTGCATAAATGATTTTTTTTATACTTTTTAATTTTGTAATTTTGTTAATAAATAATTTATGTTTTTTCTCATTGATCCCAGATGTTTTAATACTAAAATCTGGAATACCTATCCATGCTAAATTGATGACTATTTCAGGTTTGAATTGAATTATTTTTGGCGGCAGTTTATCACCCAACTTGTACTTTACTGACTCATTGTTATTACAATTAGAATTGTATGTTGTCATTAACTCTAAACTCTTATAAATCCGAATTGATTTTAAAAAGTTTCTACCAATAAAACCGGAAGAGCCAATAATTAAAATTCTCATAAAGTTTTTAAAGAAAAATCTTTAAAGCTAGAGTCTCTTTTAGATATATAATCAGGTTTTTTTGGCCATTTTATTGAAAAAAATTTATCATCGTATCTAAACCCGCTGTATGATTTTGAGTCAAAATAATCAGACATATAATACTGTATAATTGTATTTTTTTTTATTGTAAGGAATGCATTAGCACATCCATGAGGTATAAAAATAGAGTTATTTTTTTTTTCTGATAAATTAATTGAAATATTCTTTAGAAAATCTTTAGATTTTTTTCTTAAATCAATTACAACATTAAATATTTCTCCCTGAACAACTGTAATAATTTTTGACTCTTTACTTGGTTTTTTTTGAAAATGAAAACCTCTAAGAGTATATTTGTAAGGATTAATTGAAATATTACCTTGAGCTGTTGAAAAACTAAGTTTTTTTTTTATAATTTCATTTCTACAAAAATTTCTATAGAAAACACCTCTTTGATCTACAAATTTTTCTAACTCAATATTGTAAACACCATTAATATTCAATTCATTGAAAATCATATTACATCTACTTTATTAGGTAGAGGAATAATTATGTTACCAGAAAAATTAAATTTTTTTAATATTGAAATTATTTCATCCCTAAAATTCCAAGCTAATAAAATAATACTTTTATCTTTTAAATCGACAAGACCTTCTTTTGTAGACTTAATTAAAATATTAGAACCAGGTGTATATAAATTATTTTTTAGAGGATTTTGATCAATAATAAATTCAATATTTTTATTTGATATATTAATAAAGTTTAAAAGTGTTGAGCTTCTTGCTGAAGCTCCATAACCAACAATTTTTTTATTATTGCTAAGTTTAGTTATAACTTTTTTTAATTCTAGTGAATGATTATATGATTTCTCAGAAAATTTTAACCAAGTTTCATAATTATTCAGATCAAAATTTTTTTCATATTTTTCATACTCAATAAGTTTATTTGACTTTTTTTTATTTTGTTTTGAAAATAATAATACGATTGAACCACCACTAATTGGGCTTTCAAATAAATCAAAAGAATACAATCCAAATTTATTAAATAAAAAATTTATAGTTTTAATTGTGAAATAAAATAAGTGCTCATGATAAATTGAATCATAATGTAGTTCTTCTAAAATTATTTTTGAATAGTGAAATTCTATAGCTACAGTAGTATTATGTTCTGATAAATTTGATATTCCTCGAACAACTGAATTAATTTCCTTAACATGAGGTATTACATTTCTTGCAAATATTAAACTTGGTACTCCTTCTTCAGTTTTAATTTTATTTGAAGCATTAAAATCAAAATAATCACATAATGTTTTTATACCATTTCTATTTGCTTCAAAGGCTATATTTTTGGCTGGATCAATACCAAGTACCTTTGAATTATTTCTTTTAAAAGGTAAAAGGAATGTCCCATCATTACTAGCTATTTCTAAAACAAATTTTTTATCTATCTCTGATCTTCTACTCATCTCGTTAAAAAAAAAAGATGAATAATCCTTTGCAGTTTTAGAAGTAGCTGTCACCCAGAAATATTTATCGAATAAATTTTTTGGATCAACAGAGTAGTTAAGTTGAACAAGTTTACAATTATCACAAAAAACAAGTTTCAAAGGATATTCATTTAATTTTTCAACTAATGATTCTCTTAGACTATTTGCAGGTGGTTGACACCCAAGATCAAATACATCTTTTAAATTATTGGATTTACAAACCCTACAATTTGATATTAGTTCACCCATTAATTTTTAAGATATCTTAGTTCCTCTGATATAATCCCATTTTCTATTAAAAATTTTAGTTTGGAAAGTCTATTACACCTATTACCTCTAAACATTTCTTCATTAAAATTAATCTTTTTAAAAAAATCAACTAATTCCAATCCACCACTATGTAAATTCCACTCAGGTTTGTAATAGTCTTTTAATTCTTTTAATATTCTTTGAAATGAAACTTTATAGCTTCTTGAGTCTTTACCATGTTCACCTGTATATATAACATTACTTCCAGGCACTACATTTGATGCAGTATCAGCTAAATTTTTTACACTATAATTACCATTTTTAATTCCAACATTATATGATTTACCACTGATTAAATTAGAAGGTGCATTTACACATGCTACAAAAGCCGAAGAAACATCTTGTACATGAACCACAGGTCTCCATGGTGAACCATCACTTTTTATTTCAATTTTACCAGTAGTGTAAGCACATGCCACAAAATTATTATATACGATATCACATCGTAATCTTGGGCTAACTCCAAATACTGTTGAGGGCCTAAGACATACTACAGTAAAATTTTCATCGTTTAAATTTTTTAGGTATTGCTCTGATCTCCATTTAGTTTCAGCGTAAGATGTAATTGGATTTTTTATACTATTATATTCGTCAAGTTCATCGTCAGTATTAGAAATCCCGTACATACTTTGTGAAGATGCATAAATAAACCTTTTTACGCCTAACTTTTTCGATAGTTCAGCTAGATTAATTGTACTTTTGTAGTTTATTTCATTTGTCAAAGATGGATTCAACTGACCTAAGGGATCGTTAGATAATGCTGCTAAATGAATTATATATTCTACATTTTCTAAATCTTTATAATTTAAATCCCTTATATCTTTATTATTATATTTAAACTTTTCTCTATTTTGCTCTAACAAGCAGTCATCATAATACCCAATGTCAAGTCCATAAATAAAATGACCAGACTTTTGTAATCTACTTACGAGAACACTTCCAATGTATCCTTTGCAACCTGTAACTAATATATTCATGAAAAATTTATAGATATCATAATATTTATATAAATTATAATAATATTTAATTTATGAGTTTTAAAAATGACCCTTCAAAATCATTGGAGAGTCTACATACTACATTTAGGTATTCATTTTTAGCTCTTTGTGTATTTCCTTTAAACCACCAATCAAGTAGATTGTTATTATCTTTTAGATCATTTACAAACTTAGAACATTTAATTGGATCATAAAATAAAATTTTATTTAGATATAATTTTTTATATAGGTCATCATAATTTTTATTATTAGATATAATCTTATTATCCCACAACATTATTGTAGGGTGATTAATTATCATTGATTGTATATTAGCTGTATAATCACTAGTAAATATTTTTAGACTAAAATCTTTCAATATTTCATAAAAGTGATAATGGCTACTCTCTCTTTTAGATAGATTTATATTAGGGAATTTTTTTTTAAAATAATTTTGTTCGCCAAATCCAAAATCTTTATGGAACCTAATTGTAATATTTGACTTTTTATATTTTGAAACGCCAAGAAATTTATTTAAAATTTGAATTTGTGAGATCGAAAAATTTGGTAAATTACCCTCAAAATATGAAAAAAAACTTTTTCTCATTGATCCCATTACTATTAAAATATTTTGGTCAAAATTAATATCATATTTTTTAATCCAAAAGGTCTTAGTACAAAAAAAATTTTTTGTTGTGGATAAAATTTTTCTATTAGACCATTGAACATAATTATTACAGCCAATTTTATTATATTTTTCATAATGTATTTGGTGAATTAACTTTCCATTGCCCCCTTCTTGGAAACCAAAAATTTTTGAAGAATTCATTTGATAGGATATTGCTAAAAAATAACGAATATTTAAAGATGGTTCAAGAGGGCTTCTTACTAAAATAATATCACTATAATTTTTTTTAACATATCTATAATAATATTTATAATTAGGTTCAAAATGTTCTAAATACTCAGATGGAATTTTTTTCATAAGAACTTTACAAACTAATCTTATAAATTCATTTTTATTTTTATTTATGATTATATTATTTCTTATATTCTCATTATATTGAGTCAATTTTATTTTTGCAGGTGAGAGTGTATTTATTAATGTATCCTTTAAATTATTATTTTTATCAGATATAGCATCTAATTCTTCAGGTTTTAAAGGTAAATTTATGTTAATAATTTTTTTTTTATACTTATTTTTCTTAATTATCGAATAAATATAGTTTCTAATTTTTTTTTTAATTTTATTTTTAATTTTTATTTTTTGAGATTTAGGAATATGTAATACATTTTGTTGTTTTTTTACTTTAAAATATTTAATATTTTTAAATTTTAAATTTTTACTAATTTCTAAATAAGTATTATTTATATAATCTTCATTTAAATGTTTTGTCCAAATTTCTTGATAACTCTCTAAAAAAAATTCATCATCACTAATTGGAATAAATATATTTTTATTTTTGGGTAAATGTTTTAATATTAAGTATTTATCATAATAAAATTCTATAAATTTAATTAACCATGGTCCTATTAACAATCTCCAAAATGAAATAGAAAAATTAGTTTTATTTATGAGATTTAGTTCTTTATGGAGTATTTTAATAATATCATCAAAATAAAATAATATATTTTCAGATCTTTTTACGTTCTTTTTTTTATTGTTATATATATCAATATAAATATCACTTTTTTTTATATTTAAATAATTACTTATATCTGGGTTTTTTATAAAATATTCCTTTTTATTAGGACTGATTTTTTTTAAAAGAATTCCCAAGTGATCTTTACAATGTGATTATTTTAAGATTTTTAGTTGAATTAAAGTAAAATACAATAATTTTCTATTAATATGTTTACAAATTATATTTTTTAATTAAACATCAATTTACTTTGACGAAAAATACAGACCAATGGGATATTGTAATAAATTCTAATAGTAACTCTTTATTTGATAATATAAGAAATTTATTAAAATATGTGGACCTCATAAAATTACTTGTAACTAGAGATTTTAAAGTTTTTTATAAACAAACTATTCTTGGTCCAATATGGTATTTAATACAACCAATTTTAAATTCAGGTGTATTTACATTAATTTTTTCAGGTTTTGCTAACCTATCTACAGATGAAACACCACCTTACTTATTCTATATGTCTGGAACAATTGTTTGGTCATATTTTGCAGCGAACATGACTAACGTTAGTAATATTTTTATATCTAATAAGGACTTATTCAGTAAAGTTTACTTTCCAAGATTAGCTGTCCCAATCGCAAATTCAATAATTCAAATATTTCAATTTCTTCTTCAATTTACTCTTTTAGCTGCAGTTATGTTTTTTTTCTATTTAAGAGGTACTAGTTATGAATTTGATTATACAATAATTTTCATACCTTTACTTTTATTAAAGTTATCGTTTATTAGCATTGGTTTCGGTTGTTTATTTGCATCTATTACTTATAAATACAAAGATTTATCTTTGCTTTTAAGTTTCGCTACGCAATTATGGATGTTTATAACTCCTGTAATTTATCCTTTAAGTATTGTTAAAGAAAAATACGTTCTTTTATACTGCCTTAATCCTGTGAGTGCTATTATTGAAAATTTCAGAATTATTTTATTTCATTCAGCTGAATTTAATTTTGTTTTAACTTTATTAAGTTCAGTATTAACAATAATAATATTTATTTTTGGTGTTTCAATATTTTCAAAAGTTGAAAGAAAATTTATGGATACAATATGATAAAAAAAGTTGTCGAAATTAAAAATTTATCAAAAGAATATCAGCTTGGAGTAATTGGTAGAGATACCTTTTATAGAGACTTTCAGAGTTTTGTTTCTCGCATGATGAATAAAGAAGATCCAAATTCAAATTTAAATGAAAATAGTCTTAATTCGCAAAAAAAATTCCTTGCACTAAAAAATATCAATTTGAATATAGATGAAGGAGAGGTTGTAGGGATCATTGGTAGAAATGGAGCAGGAAAATCAACACTATTGAAATTGTTGTCAAGAATAACAGCCCCGACCTTAGGAGAAATAAAAATTAAAGGAAAAATAGCAAGTTTATTAGAGGTTGGAACTGGTTTTCATGGTGAGCTCACTGGAAGAGAGAATATTTTTTTAAATGGTGCTATTAACGGAATGGACATTACTGAAACACAAAATCAAATTGATAAAATAATCGAATTTTCTGGAATTTTGGAAAAACATATTGATACGCCTGTAAAAAGATATTCCTCAGGAATGGTTGTAAAATTAGGTTTTTCTGTAGCTGCATTTTTAGATTATGACATTTTAATTTGTGATGAAGTATTGGCAGTTGGTGATTTAGAGTTTCAAAGGAGAGCTTTATCAAAAGTTAGAGAAATAAATAAAAGCACAAACAGAACAGTGCTTTTTGTAAGTCACAATATGGAAAGTATAAAAAATATCTGTAGTAGAGTTGTAATCATGAATCAAGGCGAGATCACGCATTATGGAAATACTGATGAAATGATTGCATTATATACAAATAATTTACATCATTATAAAAATTACAGAGAAATTGTTTTTTCTAAACAAGAAAAAAAATACTTAAATAAAAATATTGAATTAATTTCTATATCTACAAAAAATAAAAATAATGAACTTTCTGAAAATTTCAATATTGATGAAAGTATATTTATAGAAATTAAATTTAAAGTTACCCATTCTGATAAATATTGTTGTTGTTTATTTTTTTATAAAAATAGTAGATTTTTATTTCAATCTTTAGATAATTCTAGAAATTCAGATTGGGAAAAAATAGAAATATATCGCCAAGGTGAGCATACTCAGGTTTGTAAAATACCAGGTAATTTTTTTGATATTGGTGAAATTGATTTAAATCTCATAATTTTTTCACCTCCTGGAGATTTAGAAAGCTCATCGCAACTTGTTGTTCCCAATAAAGAAATTGGAGTAATAAGTTTCAATATTAATGATAACAGTGCAAAGAATTCTTCAAGAGGAACATACCCCTTTTCTTGGAGAGATGACTCATTAATTAGACCTAATTTACAATGGGAACTTAAAAAAAATGAGTAAACATATTATTTGTATTACACCCATTAAGCACATGGATGGAATTTATGAATTTTTACAAAAAAAAGGTAGAGTCTCTTATTTGCCTAAAATATCAAAAAATGATCTTATAAAAAAACTAAAAATTGACCACAGTATCAACCACATATTTTGTAATCCAAATATGCAAAACTTTATTCTTGATGAAGAGATTTTATCTAACTCTAATATTAAAATCATAAATACTGCCTCTACTGGAACAAATCATATTGATCTAAACGCTTGTAAACGTCTCAAAATTAATGTTTTTTCACTAAAGAATGATAAAAAATTAATTAATAAACTTCCCTCAACCAGCGAATTAGCATTCTGTTTAATGATAGGTTTATTAAAAAATCTTTTACCAAGCTTTGACTCAGTTAAGAAAAAAAAATGGAGTTACCTTGGCTATATTGGTCAAGAGCTAGCTAGCTTAAAAGTTGGTATTATTGGCTATGGTAGGCTCGGTAAATTTATGTCTAAATTTTGTAAAGCTTTTGGAATGGAAGTTTGTATTTATGATAAATATGTCAAATCTAAAAAATTTAAAAATTTAACATTAAAAAATATTTTTAAAAGTTGTGATATCATAAGTTTACACATCCACTTAAATTCTCAGACTGAAAAAATCATAAATACTCAATTAATAAAATTATCAAAGAAAAAACCAATCATAATCAATACATCAAGAGGAAATATAGTAGATGAAAAAGCTATTTTATATGCCCTTAAGAATAAAATTATCAGTGGATATGGGACTGATGTCTTGTGTGATGAATTAGATGATATTAAAAAAAGTGAAATCATTAGAAATATTAAAAATTATAACATTTTAGTAACCCCGCACATCGGGGGCATGACATATCAAGGTCAAAAAAGAGCATATAAATGGGCGATAGAAAAATTTTAGTAAAAAGAATAATAAATAAATTTAGATATATACTCACTTTTTTTATAAATAATAGCTCTAAAAACGCTATTAAATATGTAAGTCATATCGAAAATTCATATAAAAAAGAAATTAAAGTCAAATTTTTTGATAGGATCTTTAGTGTTCCTTTAAGTACTTCAACTTTATCTGCAATGATAAAGCTAGAGAACAAAAATGAAAATCTTGAAATTTATAAGTGCTTAAATTTTCCAAATGTAATTTATGATGTTGGTTCAAATATAGGTTACTGGATTTATCCGATTTATCATGTCTATAAAGATTATATTGATCATGTTATTTGTATTGAGCCCTCAAAAATTAATTACAAATTTTTACAATTTAATCTCGATAATATTAATAAAATATCATTATATAATTACGGCTTAAGTGACAGAGAAGAAACTACTCGATTGGGTATCCCCGTTTGGGAAAATAGAATTCACAACACTGGATTATTTAGTGTTCTATCTACGGGCTCAAAAGAATACGAAAAAATTAAACTAAAAACTTTTGATAATATTTTTACCTATAATGAAAAGAATGATAATTATCTTTTAAAGATAGATGTAGAGGGATTAGAATATAAAGTTTTAAAAGGATCAAAGAAATTTTTAAATTCAAAAAAAAATATATCAATTATTATTGAATTAAACCCAAATCTTGAGCCATATTCTAAAAATAATATTTCAAAATCAATTGATATTTTGTCAAAAAGTGGTTTCAAACCCTATAATCTTAAAAATAAAAGATTAACTTTAATCCCTATGAAGGATCTCCTAAAACTTATTGAAAATCGTATTCAAATTAATTTCGTTTTTAAAAATTTTTAGATTTTAATAATAGTTTTTCTGCAACATAAAAGTCATTAACATTATCAATATTAATAGACCTGTCTGAAGGAAGTATATACGGTCTACTATTTTTAGTACCGTACCTAAGACCCTTTTTCATAATTATATCTCGCTTGATTCCATATATTGAACCAGCACGTATGTAAATATTTGGTTTAAGATCTTGTCGTCTGCTTTCTTTTTTTTCTTTCATGATGTCAATGATTTTATCATTTATTATTTTTTTTAATCTTCTTGGATGATGCTCTATAACTTTAGACATTGCTATAACTGTATCAGCCTTAGTTTTTATTAGCTTGCCTATTAAAGTATCAATATCATTATAGTTTTTTAAAGGATTTGTAGCCATGATTTCAATAATAAAATCATATTTAGTATTATTTATTTTTTCCATGAATCTGACTGCATGTTTTAACGCTTCGGATGATGAAGATCTATCTGCTGATAGTTTTTTTGGTCTTAAAAATGGAACATGAGCACCATATTTTTCTGAAATATTTTTAATATCTTTGCTATCTGTAGATACAATGTACGAAGACAAAAATTTACTTTTTAGCGCTTCTCTAATAGTGTAATAAATAAGAGGTTTATTATGAAGTAATTTAATATTTTTATTTTTAATGCCCTTAGACCCACCTCTTGCAAGTGTTATTCCAAGAATATTAAATTTATTTAACAATCAACCTATACCTTTCCAAGTAGCACCATTCACAGTGTAGTGATGATATACTGATAGACTAGGGTCGTATAAGACTTTTTGATTATTTTGAATTATCTTATTAACCCAGTATCTGTCCTCTTTACCTGATAGATTTTCATCAAAAGGATTTTCTAATAAGAATTTTCTTTTATAAAAAGCAAAAGCATTGTGAAGAAAATATCTTTTTTCTTGATCTGAAAAAAAATTTTCATGCGACTCACCAATAAAATTAGACCAAATATACCTTTTTCTTATCTTTTTTCCCCTGTATACAGGTATTTGATTACCATAAAAACAATTATATTTTTTAAAATTATTCATTAAATTTTTTTTATTTATTTCATAAATAACGCAGTGTGCTGAAATTATTAAAATATTCTCATTTGAAGAATTTGTTACTCCAAGGTTAAGCGCTAATCCAGGTGAGTATTTTGAAATATTGTAAATTTTTATATCAGTATATCTTCCATCGCTGGAACTTAGATTTTTATCCTCTTTAAAATTGTTAATTATTTCTATTGTTTGATCATTTGAGTTATTATCAATTACAATAATCTCTGGTTTTTCAAATTTATCAATTAATGATTGAATGCAATGACCAACCCATTGACTTTCATTTCTTGTTCTTATAATTACAGATATATTCAAATTTTATCCTCCCCATCTTCCCCTATAATTTTTGTAAATATCAAGTTCTTCTTTTTGTAAGTCAATACCTCTATCAATATTCATTTTTTGAAAACTAGATTTAAATTCATATAACTCTTTAAGCTCATTAGGTAAAATTGCATTTAGGTTATCTCTTCCTGGAAGGTTTTTATCAATTGTAAAATGTTTTTCGATGTATTTACATCCAAAACATATTGCTGCAATAGCATCATTAATATTTTTTAAATGACCGCTATACCCATAAATCTCTGATAGCTCTTTAATTTTATTTATTCTTGGCAGATTGATATTTTCATCAATACACGGATAACTAGATACACAATGCATGGGAATTAATTTTCCAGAATTAAATAATTTTCTATATTTTAAAATTTCTTCCCAGTAACTTGCCCCTGTAGAAATAAGTGTTACATCAAAGTTTTCCACCATTTTTTTTACTAATTTTTCATTATGTACCTCATGGCTTGGTATTTTTGAAATGCTTTTATCTAAATCCTTTACAATATTTATAAATTTTTCATGAAATATAGAAGTCATAAATGTGACCGAATATTTATTACAAATATTTTTTAATTTCAGATGATCATCAATTGATAATGCAGCTTTTTTGTAAATATCTTTCCTACCATCATTATCCCAGTCACCTACTTTTAAATCATTAGGATCCCAGCTTTGAAACTTACAAATATCAGCCCCGTTTTTTGAAGCTTCAATAATCATTTTTTCTGCAAGAGATAAATCACCAAGATGGTTCCATCCAATTTCAGCTATTAATATAATTTTTTGCATCATATCTAATTAGAGACTTTAATTTAAAATGTCTATATAAAATAATAAATATGGACGATAAAAATTTTATAAAAACCTATTTTGATATTTTCCAAAAAAAGGCATTAAATTCTAATATTAATAAAGAGCTTATTCTTTTAAAAAATATGATTATTCAAACCAAAAAAAAGAATGCTAAGATTATATTAATTGGTAATGGAGGCAGCTCAGCTATAGCTAGTCATGTTTCAGTTGATTTAAATAAAGCAGTAGGCATCAGATCTATGAATTTTAATGAGTATGATCTGATAACTTGTCTATCAAATGATTTTGGCTACGAAAATTGGGTATCAAAAGCGCTGGATTATCACTTAGACAAAAATGATTTAACAATAATTATCAGCTCAAGTGGTAATTCTCAAAATTTAATAAATGCTGCAAAATTTATTAGAAGAAAAAAAAATAAACTTGTAACATTCACTGGATTTTCAAAGACAAATAAACTTTCAAAATACTCTTCTTTATCTTTTTGGGTTGACAGCAATGCATATAATATAGTCGAAAATACTCATCAGTTATGGCTTACATTAGTATGTGATATGATTATCGGCAAAATGGAATATAAATCAAGCTGACATAAATATATGAAAAAAATTCTTATTACCGGCGGATGTGGATTTATTGGCTCACACCTTGCTGAGTATTTGGTTGAATTAGGATACAATATAAAAGTATTTGATAGGTATAATTCTGAAAATAATTGGGGATGGCTGGAGAAATCTAAACTTAAAAAAGAAATTGAGGTAGTTCTTGGAGATATTAGAGATTTCGATTCAGTTATTAATGCTTCA
>MDTG01306593.1_pt1 | contig 19236 bp, 5 predicted proteins | sample 811421 | NCBI WGS metagenome assembly MDTG01 (sample SAMN05326645, study PRJNA326480) | marine metagenome | isolation source: seawater | place: Pacific Ocean: South East | collected 2011
ACCCTGAGCTGCTCGAATAGATTCAAGATGATTCGCGTAGCTCTTCTCCTGTTCTCGATTCTTACCGTTTCCCTGCTCGCCAAGGACCGGACCGTGCCGGTCTTCATCCTCGCCGGGCAGTCGAACATGGAGGGCCACGGCCGCATTGCCGGACCACAAAAAGGGACCCTTGAAACCCTTTCTGCCGATCCTGCTACCGCGGGCCGTTACCGCCACCTCCGGAGAAATGGCAGCTGGATTACCCGGGAAGACGTTTGGATCACCTGGTTGGATCGCAAGGGCAAACTGGGAGTTGGCGGGTGGGCCGCAAAGGGTGCGATTGGTCCCGAACTTGGGTTTGGCTGGGTCGTAGGGGATTTCCTCGAAACTCCCACTCTCCTTCTCAAGTTCGGACCGGGGGGGACAAGCCTCGCTGGTCCCTGGAGACCCCCAAGTGCGGGGGCCCACCGTAACGGCAAAGCAAGGGGAGATGGCATAGGCACGCAGTATGATAATCTTATTACCAACGTGAAAAGTCGCCTTGCAAACCTTCACAGGGAATTTCCCGAGCTGGCCGGCTACCAGCCCCGCCTCGCAGGATTCGGCTGGCACCAGGGATGGAACGACGGCTGTAGCAAACAAGACTGTCTTGAATATGAAAAAAACCTTGCTCACCTGATTCGTGACATTCGCAAGGACCTCGATGCTCCCGGGCTTCCTTTCGTGATCGCCGGCAGTGGATTCGGTGGCTGGGCGCAGAAACTCGATCGTCGGCTGATGATCATGAAGGCCCAGGAAGCGGTAACCGAATATGATGAATTCAAGGCGACGACCCGTTACGTCGAAACCCGCAGCTTCTTCCGCGACGGTCCTGTCTCTCCTCGCCCGATCCGCTACCACTGGTGCTGCAATGCGGAAACCTACTGGCTTATCGGAGAGGGAATGGGCCGGGCCATGGTAGAACTCCTCGGCGGCCCAAAGGCTCCTGACAATCCCTCCGCTCCATAAGCTCCACAAGCCTGCTGCAGCAGATAGACCCCTCCTGGCCGGACTGGAATGAGACCAACCCCCGCGTGCGTAGCTTCTCAATCATTTCCTCGTCACGCTACCCGAACGGCGGTCGATCCGACGCCTCGCTTGCCTCCCGGTCTTCCTCTGCTTCGATGAGTGGATGCTGATCACCCTGACCACCGACTTCGGGACCCGCGATTGGTTTGTGGGCGCAATGAAGGGAGTGATCTCAGAGATCGCTCCAGACGCCCGCGTGATTGATATTACCCACGAGGTCCCACCGGGAGATCTCGTGAACGGAGCCTTCGCTCTCGCCTCCTCCTCCCCCCATTTCCCTTCGGGCACGATTCACGTTGCCGTGATTGATCCCGGCGTGGGCAGCTCGCGTCAGGCCCTCGCCATGCGCACCCAGAACGCGATTTTCATAGGCCCGGACAACGGTATCCTCTCCTGGGCAGTCCGGGAACAACCCGTAGAGGAGATTCGCATGCTCAATAACTATTCCTGGTTCCTTGAACCCGTGAGCCAGACATTTCACGGACGGGATGTATTCGCACCCTCGGCCGCCCATCTCGCTGCCGGTGCCTGCTTCGAAGAGGCCGGAGCACTCCTGGAAGACTTCGTTCGCCTGCCCTGGCCTGAGATTGAAAAAGGGGACATGAACATTCGAGGTGAAGTCATTTACATCGACCACTTCGGCAACGCCATTTCGAACCTTCCTGCCTCCGCATTTCCTCCGGCCATCCTGGAGAAGGGGCTGCTCGCCACGACATACGGTGGACACACCCTCCCCCTGCATCACTGTTACGACGACGTACCGTGCGGGCAGCCTCTGACTATTCTTGGGTCCAGCGGCCTTCTCGAGCTCTGCCTCAATGGTGGTAACTTTGCAGGACAAACTGGAATTGGAGTTGGTTCGACGATAGATGCCACATGGGGTCAATAGACTTGGCCCCCTGGCCCCCGACGACCAATGGCGCGATACAGCAGGGCCTTTCAGGAAGAGGCGATGCTACTCCACCCGCACCCGGTAGAATCGCCGGTCTGCGCCGGAAGCGTTGCTATCAAGCTGGGAGGTCGTCGAACCCGACGCGACGATCCCGCTGGCTACAACCACCCAGTTAATCAGGTCCGAACTGGCTTCCAGCGTATAGCTCTTACCAGCAACGCTAGTCCACGTTGCCCGAACAAATCCCGTTCCGGAAACTTTGTCGAGGGCCATGATTTCGAAGACTGATCCGGCATCCAGAGGATCCGTTCCAGTCAACACTTCAGCTCCGTCTGACAAACCATCGTAATCGCTGTCGGGGTTGAGTGGATCCGTTCCCACAAGAGCCTCCTCGGTATCGCTCAGCCCGTCTCCATCACTATCAAGGAGAACACCGCTTCCCGGGGAGCCGCCGGCCGCCGTACTGGAGCGCCAGTTCGCAGGATCATTATAGTCACCTTCGGTGTCAATTACCTCTAGCGAAGGGCCCGTTCCTGCCGGGGCCGTTGGCCAGGGTGAGACCGTATCATAATTAAAGTCGTGAATGATATTACCAACGTTGTCCCGCAGGACCACCTTTTCTCCACCATTGGAAAGAGCGCCCCCGGCCCATTCCCCGAGGACGCGGATCGCACCCCCATACTCGGCCTGAAAGGCACTCGTATCCGCCACCAGCACAGCATACTCATCCGGACCAAGGGTAAGCGCCCCAAAGGCAAGAGCATCGAAGGGATCTCCCCCATCGAAGCTGACGCCGCCGAGGTCGAGCGGAGTGTTGGAGGTATTTAGGAATTCTATGAATTCGAGGCTGCCTCCACCGAGGGGCTCATACATGAGTTCAGTGATGCGGAGATGATCTGCCGCCGGGCTCGACAGGGAGGGATCAACCAACATCACGTAGTCAAACCTGAAACGGGAGGACCGGGCACTGTCGTTGGCGGCAAAAATTCCTCCTCGGCCTATCGCAGATGAAGCTCCGATGTTGCGCGAATAGATCTCCGTCCAGACCCCTGGTTCGAGCCGCCTCTCAAAGCGCAGCCGCGATCCATCCCGCCGCATCCGGATTACCGCGGACCCTTTCGAGTAGCTAAAATTGAAGAGCTGGGTGTAGCCGCCACCACTTGAACGCTTCACGCGCAGGGCGTTTCCATCCTCCATGCCAAACACATATTGCGCCGCAACGCCACCTTCCTGGACCTCCAAAATCAAACCAGCCATAAAGTCCCCCCGCTGGACCGAATCGAGGGCTACATCGGTCTGCAGGGTAAAGTCCGCATTATCCGGAACCTCCCGCCACATGATCGGGTGGGAGGAATTTGCTCCGGCCAGGGGTCTCCGCCTGTCGTCACCCAGCTTGAGCACGAGATTGCCAGGACGGTCATCAAGGGAATACCAACAGCCACCACTGTAGTCGTGGCGCACCTCAAGATTTTCCAGGGTCCACCAGCTCTCTAGCAGGCCGTCCGTGAACGGACTCCACCCGGAGTCAGCATAGACGGATGCCTCGCGCAGCTCAGTGTGCTGGACACCATTTCCGTCCGTAGCGGTGACCGTGACGCTGTAAAGCCCGGGCGACCCGAACATTACCTCTCCAGTATCCACGGTGGGATTACCTAGTGAAGCTCCGCTTACCGGTGTCACGTTCCATGAGAAACTCAGGTCCGTCCCCTCCGGATCGTAACTATCGGAGGCGTCCAGACTGAGGACATCAGATACCGGGACATTCAAGGAATCGGGAGCGGTATCAATTTCCACCACCGGCTTCGCATTACCGGACTTGTTTACGTTAACAGTGTCGGTCTGGACCACGTTTCCGTCACGATCAAGTCCCCGGACAGTCAGAGTGGAAACACCCTGCTTGAGCTGAATTCCGCTGACGGTCCAGCTCGTCTCCGAGTTGAAGATCCACGTTGCCTCGGGGTGGTCTACTACCTCCACGGAAAACACGCGGTAGGGACTCGTCCCGCTGATGGAGAGGGTTTCGCCGCTCGTATTGATGGTTCCGCCTCCAGCGGTCGTCACGTTGAAAGCCATGTTCATCGCTGTTGAGCCGATCGCGGAATTACGGGCATAATTGACCCTGCTGTTGTTGAAGCTGTTGTAGGAAGAGGTGTTGGTTGAGTAGGAGCCGGAGGCTGCTTCCTCAAGGCTGAGCCATGTGCTCAGGCGCCCCGACCCGGCCGTATACTTGTCAGCCATTTCCCCGATATAATAGTTCAGGCGCTGCCGTACGTAGGGCTTGTAAAAAAAGTTCCGCACCCCAGCCAGGTTCCCGATGAACTCGGCACTGGCGCTCCCGAAGGTGAGATCGGAGTCCCACTGCACGAGCTGCCACTTCCCGTCGGAGTAACGCCGCAGGAAATAGCCGTTTTTCCCGCGATTCCGGGTGAGGGTGTCCCAATCGTCCACCCATCCCCGAACCGCCGCATTGGCGGCCATCAGGTCAATATCCGCCATGCGTTCGATCTCCTCCCGGGTAAAGGCGTTTTGTCCGACCATCTCGACCCAGTTGACGAATGAGGAATAATCGTACTCATCCTCCCGTGAACGTTTGATCCACTCCGCATGGTAACGTTCGGGCTCCCGGGTTCCCTTGTAACTCCAGTCCGCATTACGCTGACCACGGCTCCAGTCGTCCTCGAACCACCACTCGTCATCGATCCGGTAAAGTTCTCCTTTCTCTCCCTGCTCCCAGTTGCGCTTGAGGAAGTCATTCGCGTTGGGTTCCAGATCCTCCCTGAGAGAGGCACTCCCCCCGTTTACGATCACCCGCACAAACTCGTTCTGGTTGTAGGCATGCCCCAGCAGGTAAAGCCAGTAACGGATGATGCGGTTATGATAACCCCGGCCGCCACCCGCGTCGTTGTCGATTCCTCGCTTGCTCCAGCCACGGAACCGCCGATCCCGCGGAGGCTTCCACTTGGCCCTCGCCAGGCTACCGTTGGAAGAACGTGTCCACGGACTTCCGCTCTTGCGGATCTCCGTATTGTAGATGACTTCGTTCTCATTACTGATGAAGGTCGAGTTGAAGTACTGGTTGGAGAGCCGCGGGAAGGCATAGTTGTTGGATGCCGTCCCCGAAGTTCCTCCGTTGAGGTTGTCGGTGTCCCGGGCTGAAATGACGAATCGCTGGGTGCGCAGGTCCGCTGCGATATTGCTGTTATCAACCACAAACAGGGCCGGTGCGTCCGGCGCCATCCGGGGAATGCGGGTCGCGCCTGCCGCGGAGGTCGCCTCCACGTAGAACTGCGTGATGCTGTTATCGCTACGGGACGCCAGAGTCGTGGCGTAGATTCCGTCATTTGCAACCGCGTCGCCCGCCACTCCGTTGTCGTTCATAGCCTGGCTTGCCCAAGAGTTGCTCCAGCTCGAATTATCGAGGCGGTGGCGTAAATTGACTGAATTCAGAGGCTGAACCGATTCCACTCTGGCGGAGATGATGATCGAATCTGATGAAGTGGGTACTGCCGGGCTGTGAATGATTCCCGACAAAGTCGGCAGGGGATCGGATTCAGCCCGGGAGTTTTCCGCTCCCGGAGTACCCAGGTTTCGTGGAATGGGGAGGCGAATGATGTCCCCGAAGCTTCGATCCCAGGTATTTACGATTAATGTAGGCTTCCCGTAAACCCAACGAGCCTCACACTCCCAGACGAGGTCGTCGTTGTCGCTGATGGAGGTCACGTCAATCTCGCAGCGGTTGGCCTTCACATCTCCGTGGCCGCTCGAGACTACGTTAAATGTATTACCGGACATGTAACTTTGGTAGTGAGTGCCCTGGCATAGCCACCCGGACGAGGCATTACCATTGGTGACCACCGTCCGGCCGGCACCGGGCAGGAAATTGGAACCCACTCCATCTTCTCTCAGACTCATGTTGCGCAAAGCGATATGAGCGTCTCCGACCGCGTGGACATGAAGCTCCTTGTACTCCGAGGAACTACCCCGCGAGTTGTTCTGCAGGTAGCGGTCCGAAATGGTGTAGGTCTGGAAGGTGGATTTGTTGGACTCGTCCGAATCCGCCCAGGCACTTGGCTTTGAGTTGTCCATGTCAGGATTACGCAATTCCAGGCTGCTTCCCAGACCTCCAGCAAGAGGAGGCCACTCGCCCCCAGTAGAATAGTGCACTTCATCGGCAAGATTTCCCCAAGAATCAATGAGACGGATTCTCTCCCCACTATTGCTCAGATTCCCGGTGTATGGACCCAGCACCCGCGCCCCCGGATGGGCCTCCTTCGTAAAATCAGGGTTGGACGCCACGACGAGATATTCTCCTGCCGCAATACTCGTCTGGGCCGGAAAGGCATAGGTCACTCCGTCATCAATACGCCACGCATCAAGGCTGATTGCAGAACCGGACTTGTTGTAAAGCTCGATATACTCGCCGTCCCGGTGACCTGATGGAGGCTCCACCATCAGCTCTGTAATCACGATACCCGTCTCCCGGGACGGGTTGTTGGCAGCATTTTGGCTTCCTGCACTTGAAGAGTAAAACTCGCCCGAGCCATCTGGGTAGGCTGCCGAGTAATTCCGGGGAGAAACCTGCTCGACTACTACCGCATCAATGACCCGGTTGCTCCCGTCAATCAGCCACAGAGCCTCGTCACCACCCCCTGTCGAAAAGCTCACCGGCCGACTCGTGAATCCGCGAGGTCCGATCGATCCGGTAACCGGGATCTTATCGGTGAAATCCCGACGGCTAGCCAGGAAAAGACCCGTGAGACTCTGGGTGGTAGCCCCCCCGTTGTAGAGCTCAATCCAGTCGATATCCCCACCACTATCGTAGTGAACTTCGTTAATCGCCAGGACCGTCCCAAGCTCAGCTGCACTTGAATTTGCACTGTCCCGCGTGGGCGAGGTGAAGAGAAACCAGCTACCCGAACCAGCCGGCTTCCGTCCCAGCGAACGACCATCAACAGGCATTGCAGTATCCATCCCATTGACAATGGTCGATCCATCATCCTCCGTAAGATAGACTACCGTGGGACTGCCCACCGAGAGATTGGCCTGTGAATATCCTACTGATGCAAATCCACTAGCTGGCACATTAAGCACCCCGGGGATCCGATACTTGGTGAGATTGCCCACCGAATCACTGAGATACCAGCCCCCGATATCTATATCAGCTCCGGTAGGATTATAAAATTCCACGAATCCTGCGCCATTTTGCGGTAAGACCTCATTGATCACGATTCCGGGAGCGCTCGGAGTCGAAATATTCACCCGGGCCCCAAAGACTACATCTGAACTACTTGTGCTCGTCTGATGCACTTCCACCGCCAGGGTGTTAGTGCCCTGCACCAGCGGTGGGGAACCACTGGTGATGATCCCCTCCTCCTCAGCTGCGTCTCCAACGGTCCGATTTGCGGTGGTCGTATATCCTGCTCCCTCATTGACACCGATACCGCCCAGCCACTGCCCGTTGAGCCAGAATCCTGCGCCATCATCGAGGATGGTGTCGATCGAAAGGCTGGTTCCTGCCACTGTTCCGTTGAACTGGAAAGTCGTTCGGAAGTAATAGGTAATGATGCTGTTTCCCGGCGCATTGGGATTCTCGAAAGGGGTCGAGATTCCAGGGGATGGAACATCCGCCGTCTCATAGCCGTAGAGCCCAGGGCCACTGGCCCAGCTCCCATCGTTAAAACCGGCCTCTCTCCAGGCCGTTCCCTGGTTGGAACCATTGTCGAGATACTTCCAGCTGTGGCCATAATTTATGTAGGGAACGCCCACCGAAAGATCGACTTCCGGGTTGGAGTAAGACTCCTCCGCAGCGGTTGGCTCTCCGGATCCCGGGGTTCCCCCCGAGGCCGTACTTGCTCCCCACATGCGGTAATCATCGATCCCATAGTTGTTGTTCTTGAGGACGAGGCTATGGCCTCCTCCATCAGCTTCGATCGCCCAAGGCGAGCGATCATCATAGCGGAGGCTGCATACCGTTGCCCCATTCTTGTCCCGGACGTTGATCCGTTCTCCCTCATTCGCAAGGGAGCCCGTCCACGGGCCAAACACCCGCACCGAATTAGGCAAACCGTAGGCCGCCCGGAAGGTCGCAGGATCAACGCCGCAAATTACGATGCGTTCCCAGGGCTTCAGAAAGTTGCTCTGGTGATTGCCTTGATTGTAGGAGGGGAAGTCGTAGGAGACTGCTCCGCGTACGCGCCACTCTGCAATGTCGAAGACGGTAGCGGTGAGGTTTTCAAGCTCCAGGAACTCATGCAGACCGGCCGGAGGGTGATACATGACCTCGCTCAGCACGACCTGCTCCGCCTTGGCGCAGAATAAAGAACCGGCGACCGCCACGGCCGCGCGCATCATCAAACGGGTTTTCATCTTGGGGGATTTCTGGCTACCGGCAAGACTGCCGCAGTTCGCTAGGATGTACTTAACGAAAGCTCCTTGAACAGGTCAAATTCTGCCCTTCCGTTCCAATTTAACCCAGAAGTGGCAGGCAAAACAGACTATCGACTTGTTTGCGGCCGGTTCCGGTCCGGCCCTTCGAAAGCCTCTCCTCTCCCGGGCTCCGCCGGGGATGAGCTATTCCACAGAAACACGGTAGTAAAGGGCCCGCGCTCCAGCAACGTCGTGGGGAAGGGTGGTGGTATCTCCGGTAGCGTCAACGGTTTCAACATCCGTCCAGCCCCCGGGAGCGAGGTTCTCGCTCACCTGAAGGGTATAGCGACGACCCGGGACACTGCTCCATGTTGCCGTCGTGGTGTCTCCCACCCTGAGCAATTCAACGAGTCGGAAGGCCGAGCTGCGGTCCAGTGGGTCGGTCCCCGCTGCAACCTCCGCTCCATCGAGGCTTCCGTCCCCGTCACTGTCGGGATTAAGCGGATCCGTTCCAAGTAGCGCTTCTTGCCCATCGTCCAGTCCGTCATCATCGAGATCTCCAAGAAAAACCTCCCCGGGCGTTCCGCCCACGATCAGGCTGGCACGCCAGTTAAATGGATCGTTATAATTACCGCCTGTATCGATTACTTCAAGGGAAGGCCCCCCTCCATCCGCCTCCACTGGCCAGGGCGGTGAATCGGAATACTGAAAATCGTGAATAATGTTACCATCTGCATCAGCCAGCACGATTGATTCCCCACTGTTCCTCATATTTCCGCTCGTCCACGAGCCAAGAACCCGGACGCTCGGGCCATAGATCGCCTCGAACTGGGCAGCGTCTGCTACCACCACGGCCACCTCTCCCGGGCTGAGGTCTTCGTCCCCCAGGAGTAGCTTGGCAAAGGGGTCTCCATCCAGAAAGGCGACCTGCGACAGGTTGATACTGGTATTCCCGGTATTCATCAACTCGATGAACTCAAGGTTGAAACCGTTTCCCAGCTCAAGCGGATTATACATCACCTCCGTGATCCGCAGCGAATCCAAGGCGGGACTGGCAACCGCCTCATCGACTACCATGAAGTAGTCGAATTCGAAACGTGCCATGATGGCTGCCTGGCTGGAAGCAAACAGTCCTCCCTGCAACAACGACGAACCGGCCGGCAGTGTTCCTACATGCAGGGACTCCCAGAGACCAGGACTGGTCCGGTAGTCGAAGTGAAGGGCCTCCCCGACTCGGCGTATGCGCACGACCGCGCTCTCTTTCGTCCATGCAATGGTGGCCAGCCGGGTCTCTGTTCCTCCGACCACTTTCTTGGCCCGGAGAAAATCTCCATTCTCCATACCCAGTGCGTAGATGACCTCTTCTCCGTTCTCTTCGGCCCTGAGAATCAGGCCAGCAATAAATCCACCTTGCTGGATGCTGGAAAGCCTTACGTCGGTCTGGAGCAAAGTATCTGTGGTAGCGGGGACATCCCGCCAGAGAACCGGGTAGGCTGGTGGATCAGCCCGCATTCCCTTCGCGACAGTATCGTTGATCTTCAGGACGAGCTCACCGGGCAGGTCATTCAACGTGTACCATGCGTCTCCACTGTAGTCGTGACGAACTTCCACATTCTGCTCCGTCCAGACGTCCGAGAGGGTCTCGTCGCTGAACGGGTGCCACCCGGATTCCGCGTAGACCGGAATCTGTCTGGTTGCGACGGTCTGTTGCTGATCCTCGTCTTCCAAAGTCAGCGTCAGAAGATAGAGACCGGGGCCGGGGAACTGGATACCAGCCTGGTCGGGAGCATAGTTGGTGATCACTGCACCTCCATCGATCTGCCAGTTAAAACTCAGCTGGCTGCCCTCCGGATCGAAGCTCGCACTGGCGTCAACCGTGAGAATCTCGTGCGCCGCCACATTGAGAGAGTCCGGGCTGGCAGTGATGTTGACGACGGGCGGCGCATTGCCAGATTTGGTCACGGAAATAGAACTGGTGGCGACAACGAGCCCCTCCGAATCAAGGGCCTCGAAATCAAGATCGTTCCGCCCTTCCCTGAGGTAGAGCCCGGTGACTTCCCACGAGGTGGGAGTCGTGAAGACCACCTCCGCCTCCGGATGTCCAGCCACCCGGATATCAAAGGCCCGGTGATTACTCGAACCAGTCAGGTCTATGGTGTTATCGCTGGTGGTTAGCGGCCCATTTACCCGGAAGGGCGTGCTGGAAACCGAGCCCCCGATCTCCGTATTCATGGCATAATTGACCCGCGAATTGTTGAAGTTGTAGTAGGTGGTGGGATTGATGGAAACGCGTCGATTAGAGCGTACTTCCAGGTCGAACCACGTCTCGAGGCGCTCCGAGTCTTTCGTGTATTTCTCCACCATTTCTCCGATGTAGTAATTGACCCGCTGCTCGATGTAGGGCTTACGGAAATAGTTCGGGACACCGGCCAGCCCTCCGATGAACGGTGCTGAAGCGTTTCTGAAGGTCAGGTCCGAGTCCCACTGCAGGAGCATCCACTTGCCATCGCTGTAGCGCCGGAGGAAGTAGCCGTTCTTGCCCCTGTTCCGCGTGAGGGTGTCCCAGTCGTCCACCCAACCCCGGACTACCGCATTGGCAGCCATCATGTCGACGTCTGACATCCGGTAGATTTCTTCCCTCGTGAATCGGTTCTGCCCGACCGAAAAGACCCAGTTAACGAAGGACCCGTAATCGTACTCCTCCTCCCGTGAGCGCTTCATCCACTCCGCGTGATACATGTTGGGCTCCACGCTCCTGCCATCTACCGACCAGTCGGCATTACGGTTCTGCCGGTTCCAGTTGTCGTCAAACCACCACTCATCGTCGATCCGGTAGAGCTCTCCTTTTTCTCCCTCTTCCCAGTTCCGCTTCAGGAAGTCGTTGGCATTGGTCTCCACGTCTTCCCTGATCGCGGGAGAGCCGTTATTCACGACAACGCGCGTAAACTCATTGAGATTGGAGGCGTGCCCCAGAAGGTAAAGCCAGTAGCGAATGATCCGGTTGTTATGGGACTGTCCCTGACCACCGGCTCCATCATTGTCTATCGTGCGCCGGGTCCATCCACGGTAGCGCTTGTCCCGGGGAGTCTTCCATTTCCCTTTTGCAATCGAGTTGCCATCTGAACGCGTCCATGGGCTCCCGGACTTTCGAATCTCGCAATTGTAAATGATGTGCCTTTCATTGGCAATGTAGGTGCAGTTAAAATACTGATTTGAAAGCCTGGGGAAGGCGTAGTTGAAGGTTGGACTCTGCCCCCGGCCTGTCGACATGGCATCCATGCTGCGGGCCGACAACACGAAGCGCTGACTCCGCAGGTCGCGACCTGGGTTTGTGCTGTCGATAATGAAAAGCGCCGGTTTTTCAGGGGCCGGGCTGGGCATGATGGTGGAATCTCCCCCTCCCGTGTCAGCCTCCACGTAGAACTGGGCGATCTGTCCCTCAGCGGTGTATTGGTCAAGGATGGCAGTATATACTGCATCCCCAGCCCTCTGGTCACCACCCGTGCCATCATCGACCATCACGGTGGTGAGCCACGGTAACTCTGCACTTGTACTATTGAAATCGGCACGGTGCTTGAGACGAACCCTCGGAGGAGCGGGCGAGTCCACGCGCACGGTAATCGTGACGTCCACTCCCGGCCTTGGAACCGCCGGGCTGTGGGTGAGATCACTCAACACGGGCACCCCGGCCGACAGCAATGCGGAGTTGGCGGACCCTGCCGTCCCCAGGTTGCGGGGCACAGGCAACCGAAGCACGCCACCGAAGGAGCGATCCCACGTATGTACGATCACCGTCGGCTTGCCGTAAACCCATCGAGCCTCGCACTCAAAGGTGAGGGCGTCGTTCCGCTGCATACCGACCACGTCGATCTCAACCCGGTTGGCCTTGATGTCACCATGACCCGTGGAAACAAGATGGAATTCTCGGCCCTGCATGTGACTCAGGTGATGCGTTCCCTGGCAGAGCCAACCCGCCGCCCCATTTCCATTATTACTGACCCGACGCCCGTTACCGGGAAGGAGATTGGTTCCACCGCTTGTGGAAAATTCCATGTCCCGGAAAGCAATCTCGCAGTCCCCTACTCCATGCATGTGGAGCTCCTTCCAGCTGCTTTCACTCCCCATGGTCCGGAGCTGGTTATAGCGATCCACAATCGTGAAGGAGGTCCACTCTCCCTTCGCGGATTCATCGGAATCCGCCCACGCGGTGGGAAAATCGTTGTTCATGCCGGGATGCCGTAACTCCATGCTGCTGCCCAGCCCCCCAGCCTTGGTCGGCCAATCTCCCCCCGTGTGATAATGCACCTCGTCCACGAGGTTTCCCCAGGAATCCTCAATGCGCAAAAGCTCGTTATCGTTACTCAAGTTCCCGGCATACTGCCCGATGACGTTAGCCTGCGGAAAAGCCTTCCGGGTGACTTTCTCATTTGCTGCAATGACCACGTAGCCTCCAGCCTCAATAATCGCTCCAGCCGGGAAGCGGAAACTGACCCCATCCGTGATTTCCCACCCCGCCAGGCTGACGTCGACGCTACCTCGGTTGTAGAGCTCTATGAATTCCCCGTCCCGGTGATTGGAAGGGGGCTCGACCATCAGCTCGTTGATGACCACCCCCGTCTCCCGACCTGGATTATTAGGTCCGTTCGGGCTCCCGGCAGCCGAGGAGTAAAAGTCTGTAGATCCGTCCGGATAAGCCGCCACATGATCCCGGCCAGCGTCCCGGTCATAGGCCACCGCACTCCGCACCACATTGTTCTCGTCAACTAGAAAAGCGACGCTGTTGTTGGAGAACGAAACATCAAAGGTGAGGTATCCTCCCGCAGGCACTGATCCCGAAATAGACACCCGGTCACCAAATCCCCGTGCTCCACTTAGAAAATAGCCTTCCACCCCCATGGGAGTATCGGAGCTGTTATAGATCTCAATCCAGTCGACGTCGCCTTCCTGATCGAAATGAACCTCGTTGATAGCCAGGGGCGAAATCACCACACCATCAGAAGCTCCTGGATTTCCACCCACCCGGGAACTTGTTCCCCACCTCCGGTAATCGTCGATGGCGCGATCAGCATCAACGAGGACCAGACTGTGTCCCGCCCCATCCGGCGCGACAGGCCAGGGGTGGGTATCACCGAAGCGCACCGAAGCCGCCACAACCCCGTTCTTGTTTCGCAGGGTCACCCGCTCTCCAGCGTTATCGAGCGATCCAGCCCACGGACCAAACACTCGAACGGACGGGGAGACCCCGTAGGCTGCACGAAAGGCGTCGGGTTCACCCTCGCACACGACGATTCTCTGCCTTCCGATCATGAAGCTGCCGGTCGGATCGCTGGAGTCGAACTTGGGAAAGGTGTAGCTCACGCCCCCAGTGAGCTCCCACTCCGCGATGTCAAAGACGGTTGAGGTGATGTTCTCGATCTCGATAAATTCCGGGAGCCGAGCCTCGCCCTCCTCAACAGGCTGGGGGTGATACATGATTTCCCGTATCACGACCATTTCGGCTGAAATAGGCAGCGAAAGGAAAAATACGATGTAAAGTGCTGCCCGGAAGGCAACAAACGGGTTTTTCATAGGTGCTGTTCGGGCAGTCGGTACATACGGATTCATTGGAAATTTCAAGGTTTGGGGGGTAGACCGCCGACCTGTTGACCATCCTTGGTGGCCACACAGTCATGTAAAGTTGGAAAGGCGGAAAGAGGATCAAAGCTCGGCAAGTTCACTTGAACGAGTTACCCCCAAACTCTCCTACCAATCGCCCAGCCCCTGCCTTTCCGCAAGAAAATACTTCCTCCCTCCAATGCGATCTCACCCTGCTACGTCCCGCTCCGACTGCACCACGCGAAGGAGTGAGATGATAAATTCGGATTGAGATGACTTCGGGATGATTTAACACCATTGCAGCCAATTTCAGCGGAGCTCATGACACTTTCGAACCTTCTCCCGCAAGGACGCCCTGAATGGAGGCCTCTCGTCTCGGGCGTTCTCCTGCTGGGCGGTGCCACCGCCGGGTCGGGTCAGAAGGTGGATTTCGCCCGGGAGGTTCTTCCCATCCTCTCCGACAAGTGTTTTGTCTGCCACGGGCCCGATACCAGGAAAAAGGATGAGCTCCGCCTGGATTCTTTCGAGGCAGCTACTGCCGACCGTGGCGGGTATCGCGCCATTGACCCGGAGGACCTCGGGGGGAGCGAACTGCTCCTGCGGATTCATGATCAGGAGGACCCGATGCCACCCACGGATGCGGAGAAGCAGCTGAATGATGCTGAACGTGATATCCTGAGCCGGTGGGTGGAGCAAGGGGGGCACTATGCCAAGCACTGGTCCTTCGTTCCCCCCACCCGCATCACTCCGCCGGCTGGAAGCTCACCCGGAACAATCGATCGCTTTGTGGAGGCCAAGCTCCGGGAGCAGTCAGGAGGCACGGTAGGCTTTGCCCCGGAAGCGGATCGCGCCACCCTCGCCCGCCGTGCTGCCTTGACCCTGACCGGTCTTCCTCCCGAGCCTGTCGAGCTTTCCGCCTTCCTCGCCGACACCGATGACGACGCCTACGTGCGCTTCCTCGACAGGCTCATGCAAAGCCCGCGTTTTGGTGAGCATCAGGCTCGCTACTGGCTGGATGCCGTTCGCTACGGGGACACCCACGGACTCCATCTCGACAACAAGCGTGGCATCTACCCGTATCGCGACTGGGTCGTCCGGGCCTTCAACAAGAACCTGCCCCTTGACGATTTCATCGTCTGGCAACTGGCCGGGGACCTTCTCCCCGCCCCGACCATTGAACAACACGTAGCTACCGGATTCGTCCGCATGAACCCCAGCACGGCAGAGGGCGGAGCCATCCCGGCTGAGTTCCAGTGCAAGAACAACTTTGACCGCACTGAGACTCTGGGAACTGTCCTCCTCGGCATGACCATGAGCTGCGCGCGCTGCCATACCCACAAGTATGATCCCATTACGCAGACCGAGTATTACGAGCTTCTTGCCTTCTTCAATTCCACCTCGGAGTCCCCGATGGATGGCAATAGATACGAATACGGGCCCGTCATGAAGGTTCCTGCCGATCAGGAGGCCTGGAACACCTGGGAGATCATGGAGAAGGAAAGGGCAGCCCTCATCGGCTCAGTCCTCCAGGGGGAGGGGGACGGAATTGATACTGCCGTGGCCGAGTCCTTCCGCAAGGCCGCCGCGGAAGAGAAGTTTAAAATTCTCCTCCAGGAAGGACACGAGATTCCGCAAAAGCGTATTTCTCACCGCCAGCGGGCAGTCGCCCTGAGGAAGCGCATGGACGAGGCCCGCAACGGGTTCACTCCCACTCTCGTCGCACGCGAACTTGGCAAACCCCGTCCCACCCAGGTCCTTATCCGCGGAGAGTATAATCGCCCGGTCGGCGAGCCGGTGCAGCCTGGAGTCCCCTCCGTGATGGGGGCTCTGCCAAAAGGGGCACCCCCCAACCGCCTCGGGCTCGCCCACTGGATGGTCTCCCGCGAGAACCCGCTGGTCTCTCGTGTGCTCATCAACCGAATCTGGCAACGGGTCTATGGCGAGGGCATCGTACGGTCGCCAGAGGACTTCGGGCTGCAGGGCAAGCAGCCCACCCATCCAGAGCTCCTAGACTGGCTCGCGGTAGAACTTCAGGAAAACGATTGGGACCTGCGCCACATTCTCCGGCTGATGCTGACAAGCCGTACTTTCAAGCAACAATCCGCTCATCGCCGGATCTCCCTCGATGACCCTGCCAACCTCTGGTATGCCCGGGGTCCCAGCTACCGTCTTGATGCCGAGGTCATCCGGGACATTGCCCTCTGGGCGAGCGACCTGCTCGATGGGCACATGGGAGGAGAAGGCGTAAAGCCCTATCAGCCCCCCGGCCTCTGGAAGGATCTCATGCACCCGGCCAGCAACACCAAGAACTATGTCCCCGACACGGGGAACAAGCCCTACCGTCGCAGCCTCTACGTCTACTGGAAAAGAACCAGCCCTCACCCAATGATGACCCTCTTCGATGCGCCGGATCGAGAGTCCAGCTGTGTCCGACGCTCCCGGACCAACACTTCTCTCCAGTCGCTGGGCCTCCTCAACGAAACCCAGCGCATCGAAATGTCCCGCAAGCTCGCCGAGCGACTCATCACCGCGGCCCCGAGCGACGGGCTGCGCCTCGATCTCCTCTTTTCTCTGGTGGCCAGCCGCCCCCCTACCAAGGCCGAACGCGCCGCCTGCTCGACCCTTCTTGCCAGCTTGAAAAAGCGCTATTCCACCAGCAAGGAAGACGCTCTTGCGCTACTCGCGACCGGCGCTGCAACCCGTGATGAAGAACTCGACCCTGCCCTCGTCGCAGCCTGGTCTCAGGTTGCAATCACTGTTCTCGCCAGCGACCTTGCACTCCTTCTCTACTAACTCCCTCTTCACCTTCCTCGGATATCATCTTCTGACATGAAGACTCTCCACGAAAGCCAGCTTTCCCTTACCCGGCGTCAACTCTTCGGCCGCTCCGCGCTGGGACTTGGCACTGCGGCCATGGCCCAGCTCCTTCCCCACGAACTTCTTGCCTCCGGGGGAAAGGCTGATCTCAACGGAGGGATTCACCACAAGGCTACGGCCAAACGGGTGATCTATCTGTTCATGAGTGGTGGTCCCAGCCACCACGACACCTGGGACTACAAGCCTAAGATGCGGGAGATGTTCGGACAGGACCTCCCCGATCATATTCGTGATGGGCAGCGCGTCACCGGCATGACCGCGGGGCAGAAAACTCACCCGGTCTGCCCTTCCAAATACGAGTTCACACGACATGCCAACAACCATGACGGTCTGTGGGTGAGTGAACTGCTCCCCCACACCGCCAAGGTGGCGAGGGAGCTCTGCGTGGTAAACAGCACCTATACTGAGGCGATCAACCATGACCCCGCCATTACCTTTATCCAGACCGGGAGCCAGGTTCCCGGGCGCCCTAGCCTGGGGGCCTGGCTGAGCTACGGACTGGGCAGCATGAACGAAGATCTGCCTGGCTACATCGTAATGCACGCCAAGACCAGCTTTCCGGAGCAGAGCCTGTTCAACCGCCTGTGGGGGCCGGGCTTCCTGCCCTCGGAGCACCAGGGAGTTCTCCTCCGGAGCCAGGGAGACCCCGTTCTTTACCTCAGTAATCCGAAGGGCGTCAGTCGTGAAGACCGCCGGCTGCAGCTCGATACCCTCGCGGCTCTCAATACGAGCCGTCATAAGGAGTCCCTGGATCCTGAAACCCTCGCCCGGATCAAGCAACACGAGATGGCCTTCCGTATGCAGATGTCGGTGCCCGAGCTGATGGATCTCAGCAGGGAGGGTGACAAGACCTTTGAACTCTATGGAGAAGAGGCCCGCCAGGCCGGAACCTTTGCGGCCTGCTGCCTCAACGCTCGGCGCCTTGCCGAACGGGGCGTCCGGAACATTCAGATATTCCATCGCGGCTGGGATGCTCATGGAGGACTACCGCGCGAGCACGAATCCCAGTGCAAGGATATCGACCGAGCGTGCTATGCCCTCATCACCGATCTCAAGCAACGGGGCATGCTCGACGAGACGCTTGTGGTCTGGGGTGGTGAATTCGGACGGACTGCTTACTGCCAGGGTAGGCTTACCAAAGAAAACTACGGGCGGGATCACCACCCCAGATGCTTCACCACGTGGATGGCAGGCGGAGGCATCAAGGCAGGCATCACCTACGGGAAGAGCGATGACTACGGATACAATATTGCGAACCCTGACGGGACCCCCATGTTCCCCAAGCCTGAAAAGGAAAAATGGAAGCCCGGCACCATGCACATTCACGACCGTAATGCCACTATCCTCCACCTCCTTGGCATTGACCACCGGCGCCTCACTTATCGCTACCAGGGGAGGGACTTCCGTCTTACCGACATCGATGGGCACGTTCTCAAGGATATTCTGACCTAGGGAGGTCCGGATGCGGATCCGAGTGCGCCTTGGCTCAAGCCTGGCTGGGTCATGGGATCTGCCCGGTCTATTGCTGCGCCAGCCTTGACGACGCAAGTTCTTGTCGTCCGGGCCTTCTTTGTGATCCTATCTGGCCATGAAACGCCGCTCTTTCCTGCGCACCACGGCCGCCACTGCTTTATTCTCGGGTCCAACCCACAGCCTCCTCGCTCTTGAGAAGGACAATAAATTCCGCAGGCAGATCGGGATTCAGCTCTACACCCTGCGCAACCAGATCAAGGAGGCCCCGGCGGAAACAATCAAGGCGGTCAGGGAGGCCGGCTACGTCCAGGCCGAGATGTATGGCTTTCCTGATTGCGATCCCATGATCGAGGCTGCCAAGGAAGCGGGGCTTCAGCTCAACTCTTCCCACTTCGAATGGGAGTCCGTGGTCAACCCCTCCGACAAGAAACTTTCCGAATTCCGCAGAATCCTTGAGAAAGCTGACAGGATCGGACTCACTCATCTCGTCATTCCCTACCTTCATGGCAAGGACCGCAAGAATCTCGACAACTACAAGCGTACTGCCGAGAACTGCAACCAGGCGGCAGCGCTAGCGAAAAAGCAGGGTATCCAGCTCGCCTACCACAACCACGCCTTCGAATTCGAACCAAAACAGGACGGACTGTCCGGGTTTGACGTCTTCATGAGGGATTTTTCTCCAGACATGCATTTCGAACTGGATGTCTTCTGGGTCAAGGTAGGCAACGTCGATCCCGTCAATCTTATCCGGAAGCTCAAGGGCCGCGTTTCACAACTCCATCTGAAGGACCTAAGGAAGGGCACTGAAGTTCCAAACTTCGGGGGCCTCCCCAAGGAAGCTTTCAAGGAACTGGGCGAAGGCATGATCGATATGGAGCCTATTATCGTAGCTGCCCGGGAGGCCGGCGTTTCGCACTGCCACGTCGAGCAGGACCACAGCCCAGCACCCCTTGAGAGTATTGTGAAGAGTATGAAATACCTGAAGA
>MDTG01319732.1_pt1 | contig 19236 bp, 14 predicted proteins | sample 811421 | NCBI WGS metagenome assembly MDTG01 (sample SAMN05326645, study PRJNA326480) | marine metagenome | isolation source: seawater | place: Pacific Ocean: South East | collected 2011
CGCCCGGCGCGCTTGCCCAGAAGGACCGGCCAGAATACCAATCTCAAACCCACAGACTCTCATTATGAACGAGGGACGATCGGGGGGCAGGTCAATAGTAGTGACCCGCTTGGAGATTTCTAAGTCGTTTGAATTGTGGCTTGTTTAGATGTCTCATGAGTTCGGCAACAAAGCGCCACTCCCACCCAATCGGTTTGTCGAGAACGATGCGTTGGATGATAGGAGGGTATGAAGAAAGAAAGTTGAGCGATTCTCTTTCGATTTCGTGGCGGATGTGATCCCCGCGAGAACCTAGTTCACGAGCGACACGATCTTCGTGATCTTTGCGCCAAGCGAATAGTAGATCTGCTGGATATCTTATCGCGTCTCGATCAATTTGACGATGGCAATTTCGACATAACCAAATACCATTCGTTATTGCTGCACGAGTTGTGTCTGACATATCTGCGTCGTAACGAGCGCCCCCCGGTTGTGCGGCCATTATATGCGCCGCCTCTCCAATTATGGTTGCCTTTGCAGGATCGTTGTTAGGTCCGACCGTCTGTGTAGCGCAGTCAGGATTCGAGCACTGGAAGCATGCTCGCTTGGCGAGTATATCAATCGTCGACTTTGAAAAATCTGGCGCTACCATAACTTCAGAGTATATGTACGTCTACTTGTATGGAAGATTGAATAGAATTATTAAGATAGACGGCATCTATTTTTTATCAAATATATATTTTGATACACATTTTTCCGAATGAAAGTGAGAGGCTAATCGTCCTATCCGCACCATTTTCTCATGATTGATTGGGGGGGCAAAGGCGCCTACGCAGACGGGGGGGCGTGCCACCCCGGTTCAGCCTGCCGGGAGTGCGCACCGCACAAACTATCGCTGCCCAAAGTGCCTGTGGTGTGATATTCGGCGGCCCCCACAAAGATGGTGACCATGACGTCGAAAACAGACACCGACCCCGCATCCCCGGCCGCCGCCATACATCCGGCGCTCGCCTCCGCCCTCGCGGCGAAAGGCTACGATCAGCTGACGCCGGTTCAGTTGGCGATGACGAACGAGGAGTATCGCGAAGCCGATCTTCTCGTCTCGGCGCAGACTGGCTCTGGAAAAACGATTGCCTTCGGCATCGCGATCGCGCCGACGCTGCTTGGAAGCGCGACAAGTTTCGGTGCCGCCGGCGCGCCGCTGGGACTGATCATCGCTCCCACGCGCGAACTGGCCATTCAGGTCAAGCGTGAGCTCGACTGGGTCTACGCGGAGACCGGGATCAGGATCGCGACCTGCGTGGGCGGCATGGACATCCGCACCGAGCGCCGTGCGCTCGAACGCGGCGCGCATCTTGTCGTCGGCACGCCTGGGCGCCTGCGCGACCACATCACGCGCGGAGCGCTGGACCTGGGCGCCATCCGCGCGGTCGTGCTCGACGAAGCCGACGAGATGCTGGACCTTGGCTTTCGCGATGACCTGGAGTTCATCCTCGGCGCTGCACCGAGGGAGCGCCGGACGCTGCTGTTTTCGGCGACCGTGCGGCGCGGCATCGCCGAACTGGCCAAGACTGTGCAGACCGACGCGGTTCGCGTCGCGACGACGGCTCCGACCGAACAGCACGCCGACATCGACTATCAGTTGATGCTGGTGCGGCGCGACGAGCGGGAGCACGCCATCATCAATGCGCTGCTGGAATCCGACAGCAAGAGCGCCCTGGTGTTCTGTCACACGCGTGAAGCGGTGCGCCATCTCACGGCGCGCCTCGTCAATCGTGGCTTCTCGGCGGTGTCGCTTTCGGGCGACATGGCGCAGTCGGAGCGCTCGAATGCGCTGCAGTCCATGCGCGACGGACGTACGCGTGTGTGCGTGGCGACCGATGTCGCGGCGCGCGGCATCGACCTCCCGAGCCTCGATCTCGTCGTTCATGCGGATCTGCCCAGCAACCCGGAAACGCTGCTGCATCGGTCCGGGCGGACCGGCCGCGCGGGCCGCAAGGGCGTCTGCGTGCTCATCGTTCCCGAGCACAGGCGTGGTGCGGCCCATCGCGTGCTGGCCTATGCGAAGCTGACCGCCACCGTGCGCGCGGCGCCGGGGATCGCGGAGATCGAGGCGCGCTATCGCCGTGAGATCCTCGATGCCGCCGTGTCGGCCGAGTTGCCCGAGGGGCCGGAGGCGGACTTCGTGGCCGAACTGCTGGAGCGGGCCGGACCGCAGCGCCTCGCGGCGGCGTTCCTGCGCCAGCAACTGGCGATGCACCCGGTTCCCGAGGACCTGCTGCCGCTTCCGGCCGAAGCCTTGCAGGGCAGGGGCGCCAGCCGTGCCCGCCGGCCCGGTGAGGACCGTGCTCCGGCTCGCGAGCCACGCGGCCCGGTCATGGAGGACGGTGTCTGGTTCACCATATCGCTCGGGCGCAGGCAGCGTGCGGATCCGAAATTCCTGCTGCCGATGATCTGCAACGCCGGTGGCGTCAAGAAGCGTGATGTGGGTGCCATCCGGATCGATGAAACCGAAACCCGTTTCGAGATTTCCGGCGACAAGGCGGAAGACTACGCGAACCGCATCAGGCAGCCCGGCGCCCTTGAGAAGGGCATCAGGATCGAGCCCGCGAGCGAGATGAGTGCAAGGCCGAAGCAGGCGAAGCCGAAGTTCAAGCCGGACGGCAAGCCACCCCGCAAACCCCGGGGGGCGGAGGCCGACCGCGGCAAGACACCGAAGCACAAGAGCCGCAAGCCGAAGCGCCCGGGCTGACCGCCAACGGGATTGATTGGCGCGGGGAGTGCCCCCCGCGCCCATTGGCTCAGAACCGGTACATAAGGCTGAGCTGGCCCGTGTGGTTCTGCGCGGTCGCGCCGGCCTCTCCCTGATAGGTCAGTCCGAGGGCGAGCGTATCGCCCTTTTGCAGCGAAAGCCCGGCCTCGAACAGCGCCGTATCCCGGTCGATGGGAGTGCCGGCGATGGAGAAGGCGTCGCTGCCGGAGGCAAAGCGCATGGTTGCGGCCGGATCGATGTCGCCGAAGGCGTGCCGCCAAGCGAGCGAACCGTTCAACGCGGCCGTGATGCCGTCGAACTGTCCGATGATCGTCTCGCCCCTGAGGCCGAGGGTGCTCACGCCCATCAGGCTGTCGCTGGACCTTGCCGTCAGTGCGGCGGCTCCTCCCGTTTCGGTGAAGCCGTCGGTGTGCTGGTTGATGCCGGCGATCCCCGCGAAGGGCTCAAGGGCAACCGCATCCATGTGCACCGCATATCCCGCTTCCGCGAAAACCTGCGCGGTGGAGGCGGAGTAGTCGGCGGTCAGGGTGTCGGAGAATCCGGCGATACCGACCGTGCGGCTGGTGTCGAGGGCGTGGAACGTGTAGCCGGCACCCATGCGCAGACCGAAGTTTCCAACCTGCGTGCCGGCATAGACGCCACTGTGAAAACTGTCGGCCGTGCCACTGGAGTTGTTGGCTCGCGACTGGAACCGGCTGCGCGAATAGCCGGCCATGATACCGGTGCGCCAGCCTTGGAAGATCTCCGCGTCGAAGCCGAGAAGCATCCCGCCGCCGTAGCTGGTGACCCGCGCCGTTTCGGACGTGGCGTCGGTTTCGCCCCAACCGCCGAAGGTTTTGCCCCACATCTGGGCGTTGACCTGCGTGAGGGCCGGAACCTCGCCCGCGCCATGGAAGCCCATCGAGACCTGACCGCCTTGACCGGCGTCGCCACCGACCGCGTCCATGGCGTTCACGAGGCGCTGGTTGATCGCGCCGCGATCCATTCCGGCGCCGGCCATGAAGCGGCCTTGCAGGCTCGCGTGCATTTCGCCGGAAAGCTGATCGAAGGCGTCGCGTGCCGTTGCATCGTCCGGCATCGTCTCGATGACACTGCGCAAGCCGTTGCCGGTCGGCAGGCTTTGCAGGCCGGAGGCGGTGCCGCGCTGGTTGCGCGTCCGCGCAGCGGCCGTGAAGGCCCGGGTCTGGGCGACGTCCAGATAGACATTGTTGGCGTCATACTCGTCGCGAAGACCGTAGAACGCCGAGATTGCCGTGTCGTCGAGCGTATACTCGCCCGTCACGCCGCCTGTCGCCGTCAGCACCGTGTAGCGGGCATTGGGGACGAAACTGCCTGTGCCGTAGGAGGTGGCCTTGAGGGTCGCTCCATTCCGGATCGTGGCGGTTCCGTTCACGACGATCTTGTTGGACGTCGTCGTTCCGGGCTCCAGCTCCACCGCATAGGTCGAGCCGGACTGGGCCTCGTAGGTTCCATTGACCGTCAGGGTGCCGGGCGTGTCGCCGGGTGCGACCGTGGAGCCTGCCTGCGCCACGATGCCGCCAACCGTGCCGGACCCCGACAATGTCGAGCCGGAGCGCGCCGTCACCACGGAACCGGCCAGTGAGCCGGTCACCTTCAGGCCGCCGTTTGCGATCGTCGTTGCCCCCGTGAACGACGAGGAATCCCCGGTCAGGGTCAGCGTTCCCGTGCCTGACTTGGTCAGGGAGCCCGTGCCGGAGACCTTGTTGGCGAAGGTAAAGTCGTTCGTATCGGCAAAGGTCAGTTCGCCGTCGTTCGCGATCGAGCCGCCGAAATCCGTGCTTGCGCCGATCGTGAGGCCCGCCCCGGAAGAAATGTCGGCCGACCCGGTGAACTGGGAGGCGTCTCCGGTCAGGGACGTGGTGCCGGCGACCACGTCGATCGTGCCATCGCCCGAAAGCGCGGCGCCAAACACATAGCCCGTTTCCGTGTGGTTGAAGACTAGGCTGCCGTCGCCCTCGCCGAAGACGACCTTGCCCGCCTTCAGCGTGCCCGCCGAGGTCGCGGACTCGCCGGCTCCGGCTCCGATGTTCAGCGCACCGGTCGATCCGGCACTGTAGGCGATGCTGAGCGTGCCGTCATACACGCCGCCCGTCTCGGTGCCGACCGTCACCAGGCCGCCCTCGGCGATGTTCAGCGTGCCGTTGCCTTCATAGCCGACAAGAAGAAGGGAGCCGCTGTCGGTCAGGGTGGAGCCCGTGCCGGTGACGGTCACCGTGCCGGTGCTGTTGGCACTCAGGCCGATCCGGCCGTTCGAATTGGTGACCGTTCCGCCATTCTCGATGGTGAGCTTGCCCGTGGAGGTCCCGAAACCGAGGATGAGTTGGCTGGTGTTCGTCCAGGTGGAACCGGCACCGCTTACCGTGACCGTGCCGGAGCCGTTGGCGCGGGCCCCGATGAACCCGTTGGAATTGCTGACCGAGCCGCCATTGGTGATCGTCAGTTCACCGGTGCCGCTCCAGCCGATGGAGAGTTCACGGCCTGGGCCGTTGATCCAGGATGAGCCTGGACCGTCCACCGTGACCTTGCCGTTGCTGCCGGTCTGAAATCCGATGGTGCCTTCATTGGCATTTGTGAGGGTCGCGCCGTCCTTGATGTTCAGCGTGCCGTTACCGCTTGAGCCGACAATCAGCTCACGACCATAGGAGGTCGAACTGGTAATGTCGCGGACTTCGCCGCCATCGATGATCTCGTCGCCCGGGGCCGCCATCGCCGCGTGGGAAATTGTGGCCATCAGCACCGTCGAGGCCAGGAGCCGCGCGGAAAGACGGGAACCGGAGGCTGAGGGAAGCGGCGTTGCACCGCCCATGGTCATGCGCATGTCAGCGTGCCGCGCGATTGGCATATCCGATGAAAAGAACCGCTTCCAGGTGATCACTCTTTGCCCCGTTCGAACATGGCGCGTGAACGAATCCAACGCGCAGCCTCAGAATTATCTTTCTGAAGTCATGTCACATTTCCGGACCTGACAATTTTGTCGGCGTCTCAAAAATCTTGCGCGGGCGTCTCAAGTCGCCCGCATCGGCCGCCCCGGGCGCACACGCTCGGGTGAAGGGCAGGGGTGTCGCCGTGAAGGGAGTGGGCCAGGAGCAGAAACACCGGGCCGTCATATTCGAAGGCTCGGCCTACTTGCCGAGCGTCAGCATCCATTTGCGCATTTCATCCGCTTCACCGCCGGGTGCGTGCCCGTCGTACTGGCCGGTGACGCCTGCCGACGCGCGCAGGGCGCCCTGCCGGACCTCACGCGGGCTCATGCCGAAACGGCGCCGGAACTGGGTGCTCAGATGGCTTGCGTTGGTGAGGCCGAGCTCTTCCGCGATATGGTAGATCGGCCGGGACGCCAGCCGCGGATCCGCGAGCGCGTGGAAACAGGCGCTCAGCCGCTCCTGCTGGATATAGGCCGAGACACCGCCCACCTCGCGGAAAAGACGAAACAGGGTCGCACGGGAGAGCCGGAACCTGCGCGCCAGGTGATCGCTGTTCAGCCCCGTGCGCCCCAGATGATCCTTGATGTAGGTCTTGATCTCTTCGAACAGGACCGGCTGCACGGCTTCCGCCTCCGTGTCGCCGGGCCGGTTCGTGAGCGCCTGGACCAGACCGACAAGCCCCGCGGTCAGCATCGGCACGTCGGCGCCGGTCGCCGTTTCCATTTCGCGGCGCATGGTCAGGAGATGACCCTTCAGCAGACGGTTCGCCATGCTGCCGGAGGAAAAGAGATTGCCGCACCGGCTGCTCAGATGCGGAAGGTGCTCCCGGACCAGGTCTCTCGGAAGGACGAGCGACAGGAAGTGGGCAGCGGTTGCAAAGCCTTCCGAGCGGTATGCCAGATTGACCAGCGATACCGTGCCGTCCTCGATGTATTCCGTTTCACCGCAAGTCGTGAAATTCCGGCCGCTGAAATAGACGTCCAGGACAAGATGGTCGACGTCGTCATTCTGGCGCAGCCATTTCGTGTCACGCAGGAAATGCTGCGGCGGCGTTCGGGCCTCCACCAGCAAGAACTCCTGCGCATGGATCTGGCAGCAGCTGTACGCTTGGTCGTCCGGCCCGTCGATGCTCCTGGTCGGCGTGGTGCGAAACAGCGGCGAGACGCCGTGGCGCCAAAGCTCGAAGAAGCCCTGCGGACCTGTATCCCTGGACGAGAACTGAAGCCTGCCAAGGGGCGCGCTTCCGGGTGTCTTGGACATACCAGTTTGAAGTTCAAGGCGATTCATCTCGCGACAACCCTAGGGGGTGTTGGCAGGCCCGATCAAGATGAATGCCTCGGCGATCAATGCCGCCTCGTCTCCAGGACGGCTCCTTCGCATCCCGGGTGGTCGAGGGAGGAACAATGCCGTCAATGGGAATGGGGCTGGTTCCATGCAGGACATGAGGTGTCATGGATATCAACATGTGCTGCTAAGAAAATCCGCGATCCCCGTGTCAGTCGGCGAGGCCATCGATGGCTCTCGTCAATCCATCTTCCTGTGACGGCGCAAGACGTCAGAGAGCTTTTCGAATACTGCCGCGCGTGCAGAGCCGGGACGCCAGGCGAGGACGACCTGACGCGGACAGGCATCCGGCAAAGGCGTCAGCCGGACGGCGTTGTCGCCAGCCACCCCGGCCCTGACGGCCAGATCGGGCAGCAAGGTAACGCCCAACCCTTCGGAGACCATGGCAATCAACGTGTTCAAGCTTGTGGCTGCGAAGTCATTCAGCCCCTTCGCTAGCTGACCGGGATAGGCGGCAAGGGCGTGACGTTGAAGGCAGTGCCCCTTTTCCAGAAGCATCAACTGACCTTTGAATTGCTCCAGGACATGGGCGCCCGTTCCAGCAAGGGCGGGCCAGTCCGGCGGATATGCAAGGTGATACCCGTCCTCGAACAGGGGCTGGATATGAAGATTGCCGGTATCGAAGGGCAATGCGATCAGGATGACGTCAAGACGTCCGGTCATCAGCCCTTCAATCAGGGGCTCGGTCATCTCCTCCCGGAGGAACAGCTTGATCCCGGGCAAAGCGCTACGGATCGCCGGCAAAGCGTGCGGTATGAGATAGGGCCCTATGGTGGGGATCGCGCCAAGCCGCAGATCCCCCTGGAACGGATTGCGATGGGCGGCAGCCAGAGCGGTGATTTCTTCGGCATCCAGCAACAGGCGGCGCGCGCGGTCGGCAATCTCCGCGCCATTGGGTGTCAGCATGACGCTGCGCTTCGTCCTTTCAAAAAGCTGCAAGCCGAGGATCGCCTCAAGTTCCTTGATGCCCGATGACAGCGTGGGTTGCGTGACGAAACAGGCCTCTGCGGCCTGGGAAAAGCTGAGATGGTCCGCGAGCGCCACGAGGAAGCGCATCTGCCTGAGCGTGAACATATAGAGAGCCTCTATTAGTTCTCACTTTATATTCAATTTTTCAAATATGATGCAACACCCCAGATTAGGGTCATCACCGGCACGGGACCACGAAGGAGACTCGAGAGATGACCGACCAGTTCCCCATCGTCCAGACCAGAACTCACCCTGCAGGCCCGCGCCTGAACGAACCGGCCCCCAATTTCGATGCCCTCACGACCCACGGCCAGAAGAGGCTGGAGGATTATCGCGGCCAGTGGTTGGTGCTGTTCTCGCACCCGGCGGATTTCACTCCGGTCTGCACCACGGAATTCATCGGGTTTGCCAAGCGCCACGACGATTTCGCCGCCGCCAACACTGCGCTGCTCGGCCTGTCCATCGACAGCCACTACAGCCACATCGCCTGGGTTTTGAACATCAAGGAGAAGTTCGGCACCGAGATCCGCTTTCCGATCATCGCGGACCTGAACATGGCCGTGGCGCAGGCCTACGGCATGATCCAGCCCGGCGCATCCGACACCGCCGCCGTGCGGGCGACCTTCGTCATCGACCCCGAAGGCGTGCTGCGCGCCATGGTCTACTACCCGATGAACGCGGGCCGTTCCGTCGACGAGATCTACCGCCTGCTGATCGCGCTTCAGATTGCCGACGAGAACACCTGCGCCATGCCGGAGAACTGGAAGCCCGGCGACGCCGTGATCGTGCCGACGCCGAAGACCTCCGAAGAAGCCGCCGCCCGCGCCGGGGAAGGCTACGACACGGTGGATTGGTACTTCTCCACCCGCCAGCTCTGAGAACGTCCGGTCCCGCCCTCGGGCGGGACCACCTTCACCGACCACACGACAAAGGACCACGACCATGACCGCTCAATCCGTTGTTGTCGCTCTCACCGATGTTCTCGGCCACACCTTCCGTCTTTACGTCCAGACCCATGGCTATCACTGGAACGTCGAAGGCCCGCAATTCCGGCAGCTTCATGCGATGTTCGAAGAGCAGTACCAGAACCTGTGGGCCGCGCTGGACGAAATCGCGGAGCGTATCCGCGTCCATGGCGCCTATGCCCCCGCATCCGTGGCCGACCTGATGGCCCATGCCGCGCCCGAAGCCGACCGGGCGCAATCCGCCGAGGACATGGTCGCCAAGGCCATCACCGAACACGAGGCCATCGCCGCCATCCTGCGCACCGCCATCGCCACCTGTGCCGACGCTGGTGACGAGGTCAGCGCCGGGATGCTCACCGACCGTCTCGAATGGCACGAAAAGGAAATGTGGATGATGCGGGCGAGCACGCGCTGAGCCCCATCCCCATCCCCGGACACAGGAGGCAGGGCCATGTCCCACCCAATCGTCAAACCCTTCTGGGATGACCCGACCGGAAGCTGGCAATATGTCTTCCACGATCCCGAAACCATGAAGGGGGCCATCGTCGACCCGGTCCTGGACTTCGACCCGCTCTCCGGCGCAACCGGGACGGAGAATGCCCGGAAGTTGCTGGCCTATATCCGCGAGGCCGGGATCGGGCTTGAGTGGATCCTCGACACCCATCCGCACGCCGACCACTTCTCTGCCGCGCAGTGGCTCAAGGAACGGACCGGCGCGCCGACCGCCATCGGCGAGAAGGTGACCGCCGTGCAGTCTCTGTGGAGCGAGATCTACAACCTGCCCGGTGTTCTGCCCACCGATGGCCGCCAGTGGGACAGGCTCCTTGCCGATGGCGAGACCTTCATGGTGGGCAATATCCCTGTCACGGTGATGTTCTCGCCCGGTCATACGCTGGCCTCGGTCACGTATGTCGCGGGCGACGCCGCCTTTGTCCACGACACGCTGATGATGCCCGACAGCGGGACCAGCCGCGCGGACTTTCCCGGCGGCTCGTCAAAAGCGCTCTATGACAGCATCCAGCGCATCCTTGCCCTGCCGGATAGCACGCGTGTCTTCGTGGGGCATGACTACGCACCGGGTGGGCGCGCGGCGCAATGTGAGGCCACGGTGGCTGAGCACAAGTCGCGGAATATCCACCTCAAGGATGCGCCGAGCGAGGCGGACTACCGCGCCGTGCGGGATTCCCGCGACGCGACCCTGCCGCTGCCACGCCTCATGCTGGCGGCGCTTCAGGTCAATATCCGGGGCGGCCGCCTGCCGGAGCCGGAAGCCAACGGGCGGTCCTACCTCAAGCTGCCGCTTGACTATTTCGAGGCGCGATAGGCGTCACGGGAGGCATGTATCGGGCAACTCGGGCCTGAGCGCCAACAGCGCGCTCAGGCCACAATTCCCCTGAACCAGATCGCGCAGTGTCACCATGTCGAGCTCATGGTAGAACGCATCCAGCGCGCGCTCGATATAGCGTTTCAGGCGGCAGGTGTTGCGCAAGGGGCAGGTATTGGTTGCCTCGTCGAAACACTCGGCAAAGGGAATTTCCGCCTCAAACAGGCGAAAGACAGCGCCCATGGAGACCTTGTCGGCCGGGCGGGCGAGGGCAAATCCCCCGGAGCGGCCACGCATGGTGGACACATAGCCATCGGCTTGAAGGCGCTGAACCACATGGGCCGCGTGATTGGTGGAACAGTTGCAGACGGCCGCGACCTCGGCGGTCTTGAGCAGACGGTCCGGGTTGTCGGCACAGACCATCAAAATGCGCGCGGCAAGGTTGGTTCTGATGGTCAGTCGCATGGGGATCCCTCGATCATGATGTGGTCATGATGCTGCAGAAATGCTGGTTTGGCCTTGCGCCAGATCAAGTCGGACCGGCCAGGTTCCGCTTAAATACACATCCATGATACGAAATAAGCTCCGCGCGATGTCGGCACCCAAGCATCGGACCAACAACATCGAGGCGCTCGGCTGCCTGCTGTCTGTCCTCGCCAGCCTCGTCTGGTTGGGGGCCGCTGCGGTGATCGCGAACGCCTTTGGCGATCTCATGGACGGGCATCCGGTTTCGGTCGTGCGAACCGGTATCTGGCTCATGCTGCTTTGGGGCTTGCGCGCGGCCCTCGACCTGGCGGCGCAAGGGGTGCTGGCCCAGGCGGCGGATGCGCGAATTGACGCCCTGCGGCACGAGATCGTGATGGGGGAGGCGCGGGCGGCCACGCCCTCCGCCCTGGGCGGTGCTGGCGCCATCGCGGCACTGACCGCCGAAAAGCTGGAAGCCCTGCGCCCGGCCTTGCTGCGCTACCGGCCGGCCCGGATGCGGGTGCTGGCGTTGCCGCTGGTGATCCTGTGTATTGCGGCCTGGCACAGTTGGGCGGTGGCGCTCGTCCTGGCTTTGGCGGGACCGCTGATCCCCGTGTTCATGGCGCTGGTCGGATGGGCCGCCAGGGAGGCCAGCGCTCGCCAGTTGCAGGAGGTCGGTCAATTGAGCGATCTGCTGGTCGACCGGCTGGCAGCACTGTCCGACCTGCGGCTCATCGGGGCCGGTCCCGCGACGGTGGACGGCTTTGCCCAGGCCAGCGAGGACCTGCGCGGGCGCACCATGGCGGTGTTGCGCATCGCATTCCTGTCATCGACCGTGCTTGAGCTGTTCTCGGCCCTCGGCGTGGCGATGGTTGCGATCTGGGTGGGGTTCTCCCTGCTGGGCGAACTCGGCTGGGGCGGATGGGGCGTGCCCCTGACACCGACTGCCGGGCTTTATCTCCTGCTGATTGCGCCTGAGTTTTTCCAACCGCTGCGCGACCTCGCGGCGGCATGGCATGACCGAGCCGGCGCCGATGCCGTGATGGAAGAGGTCAGGCAGTGGCGCGAGGATAGGCGGCCGCAGCGCCTGGGGCGCGGGGAGGCGACCTCGCCCGCACCCATGACAACACTCGAGACCAGGGGCTTGCGGCATCGGGGCATCGCCTATCCAGATCTTCTGCTGGAGCCCGGCGACAACCTTGCCATCGAGGGCCCGAGCGGTGCGGGCAAGTCGACCCTGTTGCGCCTGCTCGCGGGGGTGGAGCAGCCGGAGGAGGGCCAGATCCTTGTTGACGGCGTGCCCCTTTCTGACAGGACGGCCGATGCCTGGCGCGCCGGGATCGGGTGGATGCCGCAGGCTCCGCATTTCGTGAATGGGTCGCTGCGCTACAACATCGGCTTCGGCGAGACCGTTGCGCCGGACACCCTGCGCGCCGCCGAGCTGACAGGCGTGATCGACCTGCTCCCGCGTGGCGATCTGACCCGGTTGGGCGAACGTGGCGCGGGCCTCTCGGGGGGCGAGGCGCGGCGCGTGACCCTTGCGCGGGCCCTGCACGGCGGGCCGGGGCTCTTGCTGGCGGACGAGCCGACGGCGGATCTGGATGCGGACACCGCGCGGATGATCAGCGATAGCCTGCTGAGCTTTGCCGCAGCCGGAGGAACACTCATCGTGGCCACGCATGACGCGGCGCTGGCCGAGCGGATGGCGCAGCGTGTCGCGATCCACGGAAAGACGGCGATATGAGGGACCTTCTGCGGATCATCATCGCCATTTCGCGCGTCGAGCGTGTGGCATTGACGCGTGGTCTGACCCTGTCGGTCATCGTTCTGGCCATGGGCGTCGCCCTGCTGGCCCTGTCGGGTTGGTTCATCATGGCTACGGCGGCCGCCGGCATTGCGGGAATCGGCATCCTGTTCAATGTCTTCGCGCCCTCGGCAATGGTGCGCTTTCTCGCGCTGGGGCGAACCGCCGCCCGCTACGGCGAGCGTGTGCTAACGCACGACGCGACGCTGCGCGCTGTTTCGGGCCTGCGGGTCGGCCTGCTGCGAGGCTTGCTGACGCGTCCGCACCGGGCGCTGGAACAGCTGCGCGTGGCGTCGGAACTGAACCGGATCACCGCCGACACAGAGGCGCTGGACGGGGCACTGTTGCGCCTTGTCCTTCCCGCCCTGGCCGGAGGCATCACGATCGTTGGTGCATCGCTGTTTGTGTCATGGCTGGTGAGCCCTGTCGTCGGGCTGATCCTGGGTATCGGGTATCTTGGTCTGCCGACCACGGTATTTCTCGTTGGCCAACGGATTGCAAAACGTCCCGCCCGGCTTGCCGAGGCCGCATTGCAAGTCGGGCGAAGCCGGGTGGTCGACCTGGTCTCGGGGCGTGACGATCTCGTCGTCTTCGGACAGCTTCCCGCCACGGTGCATCGCACGCGGGACGCGTTTTACAGGGCGGCAGGAGCGCGCGCCAGATTGGACAGGATCGACCGGGTCACGGGGATGCTGTTGGATCTGGTGAGCGCCTTCGTGACCGTGGGCTGCCTTATGGCGGGAATTGCACTGGTGCAGGAAGGCGCGATTTCGGTGGCAACGGCCGCCATCGGCGTCTTTGCCGCGCTGGCCCTCGCCGAAGCGGTGGCACCCGTGCGGCGCGCCCTGGCGGAGATCGGGCGGATGACCCAAGCTGCGCGACGCATCGCCCCTGCGATGCGTCGCGATGAACACCAATCCACGACTCATCCAGACCTGGCAGCGGACAGAGGCTTGGTGATGCGCGACGTGACCTTCGAAGTCTCCGGTCGGCCGCTCTTCGAGCCCGTGTCACTGTCGGTCCGGCCCGGCGAAACCGTCGTGCTGCAAGGGGCGAGCGGCAGCGGCAAGAGCACGCTGTTGCTGATGGCGATCGGGGGGCTGGCGGCGACGCGGGGGGAGGTGCGCCTTTTCGGCGCCAATCCTCTCCAAATCCCGGTGGACCTGGTGACAGAACAAGCGGTTCTGGTGACGCAGCGCGCGGCGCTGATCTCGGGCACGGTGGCCGCGAACCTGCGCCTTGCGGCGCCGGCGGCCAGTGATGACGCGCTATGGGCCGCGTTGGAGGCGGTTTGCCTGGCCGATACCCTGCGGGCGCGCGGCGGTCTCGGCCTTCTGCTGGGGCCCCGTGGTGCGGGCCTGTCGGGGGGCGAGGCGCGCAGGCTGGTTCTGGCCCGCGCCGTCCTGCGCAGACCGGCTTTGCTCCTTCTGGACGAACCGACGGAGGGGGTGGACGAGGCGACAGCCCACCGCGTCATGTCAGGGCTGAGACAGGCTTGTCCCGACGCGGCCTTTCTCGTCGCGGCGCATCGCGCCGCCGAGCGGGACCAGGCGGATCGCGTCATCATGGTCGGTCCCGCATAGCACCAGGTGCTCAATAAATTCCATATTTCGAAAGTAGGTTTGATCCAGATCATATTCGCATCGGGGATGCGGAATATAACGGTTGTAAGTCCGCTCCCCTGCTGCGGATTGTCAACCGGAAGGATCAACCTAATGGAGATCGGGCTGGTCGAGCTGTCGCGCCTGCAGTTTGCGATGACGGCCATGTATCACTTTCTCTTCGTGCCGCTGACATTGGGTCTGTCGATCCTCGTCGCGATCATGGAGACCGTCTATGTCATGACGAACCGCCCCATCTGGCGACAGATGACGAAATTCTGGGGAATGCTGTTCGGCATCAACTTTGTCCTTGGGGTCGCCACCGGCATCACCATGGAATTCCAGTTCGGCATGAACTGGTCCTACTACTCCCACTATGTCGGCGACATCTTCGGCGCGCCTCTCGCGATCGAAGGGCTTATGGCCTTCTTCCTCGAGGCGACCTTCGTGGGGCTGTTCTTCTTCGGCTGGGACAAACTGTCGAAGGTGCAGCACCTTGTTGTCGCGTGGCTGGTGGCCATCGGCTCGAACTTCTCGGCGCTGTGGATCCTGATCGCCAACGGGTGGATGCAGAACCCGGTGGGCGCGGAATTCAACCCCGACACAATGCGGATGGAGATGACGTCGTTCTTCGACGTGGTTTTCAACGAGGTGGCGCAAGCCAAGTTCGTGCATACCGTGTCGGCCGGCTATGTAACAGCGGCGGTCTTCGTCCTGGGCGTGTCGGCGCTGTACCTGATCCAGAACCGGCATAAGGATCTGGCGCGGCGCTCCATCGCGGTGGCCTCGTCGTTCGGCCTTGCGGCGGCGCTGTCGGTGGTCGTGCTGGGCGACGAGTCCGGCTATTCCGCCAGCCACACGCAGAAGATGAAGCTCGCCGCGATCGAGGCAATGTGGGAAACCGAGCCCGCGCCGGCACCTTTCACCCTCGTCGGCATCCCCGACCAGGAGGCGCGCGAGACCCATTACGCGGTGCATATCCCTTGGGCCATGGGTCTGATTGGTACGCGCTCCCTGACCGAGAAAATCCCCGGCATAAACGATCTGGTGATCGAGGCCGAAGAGCGCATCCGCCATGGCATCACCGCCTATGACGCGCTGATGACGATCCGCGAGAACCGCGACGACGTTCCGGAGGAGGCACGTGCTGTCTTTGAGCAAAACTCCGACAACCTGGGTTTTGCCTTCCTGTTGAAGCGCTACGTCGAAGATCCGCGCGATGCGACCGAGGCACAGATCACCCAGGCAGCCGAAGACACCGTCCCCGGCGTCTTCCCGCTATTCTGGGCCTTCCGCTTCATGGTGGCGCTTGGCTTCAGCTTCATCGCGGTGATGGCGTATTTCTTCTACCGCGCGTCCTTCAAGAACATGCGGTTCCCGCGCTGGTCGCTCTATGCCGCCGTGGCGATTATCCCGACGCCGTGGATCGCAGCCGAACTGGGGTGGTTCGTCGCCGAATTCGGTCGCCAGCCCTGGACGGTGGACGGCGTGCTGCCGACGGCGATGTCGGTCTCGCACCTGTCGGTTGCGGACCTCTTGATCACGCTGGCGGGCTTCGTCCTCTTCTACACGGTGCTCTTCGTGATCGAGGTGAGCCTCATGGTGAAGTACATCCGCAAGGGCCCGCTGCAGGACGTCGACGAGACCAACGCCTGGCAGGCCCGGCACGCGGCGCGGCTGCGCCAGGTCCCCGGTGAGTCCACGGCCTCTGCAACACCTCTTTCGACCCCGGCGGAGTAGCGGACATGATCCTCTATGAAATGATCGACTACGACACGCTGCGCGTGATCTGGTGGGCGCTTCTGGGCGTGCTGTTGATTGGGTTCGCCCTGACTGACGGGTTCGACATGGGCGTGGGCGCGCTGCTGCCCTTTGTCGCCAAGACCGACGTGGAGCGCCGTGTCGTCATCAACACCGTCGGCCCGGTCTGGGAAGGCAACCAGGTCTGGTTCATCCTTGGCGGCGGTGCGATCTTTGCCGCATGGCCGCCGCTCTATGCCGTGTCCTTCAGCGGTTTCTACCTTGCGATGTTCGTGGTCCTTGCGGCCCTTATCGTGCGCCCGGTGGCGTTCAAGTACCGCTCCAAGCGAGATGGCGCCAAATGGCGCGCGCGCTGGGACTGGGCTTTGTTCGCGGGGGGCGCCGTGCCTGCGCTGCTCTTCGGCGTGGCAGTGGGCAACGTCCTGCTCGGCGTGCCGTTCCACCTGACCGAAGACCTGATGCCGATGTATGACGGCAGCTTCTACGGCAAGTTCCTTGGCCTGCTGCGGCCGTTCGCGATCCTTGCCGGCGTTGTGTCGTTCTCGATGTTGCTGATGCATGGCGCGGCCTGGCTGGTGCTGAAGACCGAAGGCGTGATCGCCGAGCGCGCTCGCCGCATCGGCACGGTGGCCGGCCTGGTCGCCGCCGGCGGTTACGCGCTGGCGGGGCTGTGGCTTGCGGTGGGGATCGACGGCTTTGCGCTGGTGAACGAGGTGGTGCCCGGCGCCCCGTCCAACCCGCTGTATTCGGAGGTGAGCCGCGAAGGCTCGTGGCTTGCGGCCTACGCTATGCGGCCATGGATCATCGTCGCACCCGTCATGGGCTTCCTTGGCATCGCGCTGGCGGTGATGGGCCTGCGGGCAGGGCGCGAGGTTTCCACCCTGCTGTGGTCGAAAATGGCGATCACCGGCATCATCGCATCGGTCGGGCTGACGATGTTCCCGTTCATCTTGCCATCGACCGTGAACCCGGACAGCTCGTTGACGGTCTGGGACGCCTCCAGTTCGCACCAGACCCTGTTCATCATGCTGGTCTGCACGCTGATCTTCATGCCGCTGATCCTTGCCTACACCTCGTGGGTCTACAAGGTTCTATGGGGCAAGGTCACAGAGGCAGACGTCACCGAAAACGCTGACACACATTACTGAAGGGACTGAAATCATGTGGTATTTTACCTGGCTTCTCGGTCTCCCGCTTGCTGCCGCCTTTGCCGTCCTGAACGCCATGTGGCTGGAGCTGCGCACCGATGCCTGCCTTGCCGAAGAGGGCGACTGCCCCGTGGGAGAGCACACCCGCTGAAGGTCCGACTATCGAAATTCGGGCGGGCGGGCCTTCCGCCCGGCCAGGGGCTTCGACACCGTGGATCGAAGCCGTTTTCACGTCCCTTCGGGATTTGCACGGCCAGGGCCGGGCAACAGCGTTGCCAGCCTTTGAAACCCGGACCCGTCTCGTTTATGGAGCCACACCCCAACCCATGAAGAAACTTGCACTGACAGCCGCCGCTGTCCTGAGCCTTGCCTTGCCGGCCGCCGCGCAGGACAAGCCTGAAACGCTGGTTACCATCCTGACAGCTCCCGAGCCGCAAACCCAGCTGATGGCCATGGTTCTCGCTGCCAATGCCGCCCGCCAGGGCGTGGCCCAGCATATCCTGCTCTGCGGTCCCGCCGCAGACATCGCGCTGAAGGACGCCCCCGAGACCGCGACCGCGCCGCAGCCGCCGCGCGGCATGAGCCCGCAGGGCCTGATGCGCAAGATCATGGAGGGCCCGAACAACACCGTCGAGGTCTGTGCGATCTACCTGCCGGGCAAAGGAGCGGACCAATCGGCGCTGATCGACGGCGTGGGCGTCGCCGATCCGCAGGCAATGGCTGGGGCCATGCTGGCTGCAAATGCGCGGATCACGTCCTACTGATCCTCACTCGGGGCCCTCGCGCGGCCCAACCGCGCGAGGGGTCTTCGAAGCCTGATACATATTCCAGTATTTGCATGTGTATGTTGTTGAATACGTTTGTTGTGAAGGAGGCACCCCATGAGCAGATTTCAGTCCACACGGCGGCAGTTCTTTGGCCTCGCCGCGGGCGGTGCCGCCGCGACGGCGCTGACCATCCCGCACGAGTCGCAAGCCCGAACCCAGACCAGGGCGCGCATCGTCATCATAGGCGCCGGCGCAGGCGGTACGGCACTGGCCAATCGGCTGGTCCGTCGCCTGGAGGAAGCGCGGATTACCCTGATCGATCCGCGCGCGCAGCATCTGTACCAACCGGGCCTCAGCCTGGTCGCCACGGGTTTGAAACCCGCCGACTACGTCACCAGCAGGACCACCGACTGGCTGCCCGATGAGGCTACGCTTGTCGCTGAGAAGGCTGTTGCCATCGATCCGGTGGCAAAGACGGTCGCGACCGACAGCGGCCAGGTGCTGGACTATGATTTCCTCGTCGTCGCGCCGGGGCTGATCCTCGATCACGACGCAATCGAAGGGTTCTCGCTCGACATGGTCGGCCAGAACGGCATCGGCGCGCTTTACGCCGGGCCTGACTACGCGGCCAGGACATGGCAGGCGGCCTCGAAGTTTACCGAGGAGGGGGGTGTTGGCCTGTTCACCCGCCCCGAGACCGAGATGAAATGCGCCGGTGCGCCGCTCAAGCACACCTTCCTGATCGATGACATCGCCAAGCGCTCGGGCAATGGCGGCAAAATCGACATGCACTACGTCGCGCCGCAGACGTCCCTGTTCGGGGTGCCGATCGTTTCGGAAAAGGTGCGGATGCTGTTCGAGGATCGCGGCATCGACAGTCACTACCAGCATACCTTGAGGGCCATCGACGCCGAGGCGCGGCGCGCCACGTTCGATACCCCGGATGGCCCCACGGAGATCGACTACGACTATATCCACGTGATCCCGCCCCAGCGCGCTCCCGAGGTGATCCGGCAATCCGGTCTGAGCTGGGCCGACAAGTGGACGGATCAGGGTTGGGTGGAATGCGACATGGCCAGCCTGCGCCACCTGCGCTACCCCGAGATCTGGGCTCTGGGCGATGTGGCCGGGGTGCCGAAAGGCAAGACGGCGGCCTCGGTGAAATGGCAGGTGCCCGTGGTGGAGGATGGGCTTGTTTCCGCCATCGAAGGGACTGACCCCACCGCCACCTACAATGGCTACACCTCGTGCCCGATGATCACCCGGGTCGGTCGCGCGATGCTGGTTGAGTTCGACTACAACAACGACCTTGTGCCGTCCTTCCCCGGGATCATCGCCCCACTGGAAGAGCTTTGGATCAGCTGGCTGATGAAGGCAGTTGCCCTGAAAGC
>MDTG01187275.1_pt1 | contig 19235 bp, 10 predicted proteins | sample 811421 | NCBI WGS metagenome assembly MDTG01 (sample SAMN05326645, study PRJNA326480) | marine metagenome | isolation source: seawater | place: Pacific Ocean: South East | collected 2011
ATGTTGCGTCTTCCACCATGCCCAAAATCCACGTTGTCCTTCGGGGAGCCATTCTGTCATTGAGCCTTCTTCTTTCCCTGCCGGTGCTGAGTCAGGATTACACCGTGGACAGTGTACAGGATGGCGTTGACGCTACTCCGGGGGATGGGGTCTGTGCCAGCGCAGCCGGGGTGTGCACCTTCAGGGCTGCCTTGCAAGAAGCAGCCGTGGCCGGAGCACCACAGGTCATTGCACTGCCATCCGGCACCTACAACTGGACGTTGGGACAGTTGGACCTCGACGAGGGCCAGATCACGGTCAATGGCGATGGCGCCCGCACTACCATCGTCGACGCCGAAGGCAACAGCCGCTTTTTTGAGATTTCAGGAGGCAGCACGGTGCTGACGTTTGCGGAGTTCGAACTGCGCAACGGGGTTGACGCCAATGATCCCGGTGGTGCTTTTGAGAACGACTGTGATGATTTGACCTTGACCCGGATGGTGTTCCGCGACTGCGAGTCCCGGGTGGGCTTTGGTGGGGCCATCCACAACCGCGGCGCGATGGAGCTCCAAGGCTGCCTGTTTATCGGGTGCATTGCCGACGGCGATGACGGCAACAATGGCGGTGGCGGTGGCGGTGGTGCCTTGGGCGCCGGGGGGGCAGTCAGTTCCTGGCAAGGTTCCTCTTCGACGTTCGAGAACTGCACATTTACCGGTTGCATTGCCCGCGGTGGCGATGGCGGGAATGCTGGTGGCGGCGGTGGTGGTGGCCAAGGGGGCACCAGTTTCAGCAACTTTGGCCGCGGTGGGGACGGTGGCGACATCGGCTTCGGCAATGAGGATGCTGGAGCGGCCAATGTGGGCGGCGGCGGCGGCGGTGGGGGCTACATCCCAGGTTGGTTCGGTGGTCCTGGCAATGGAACAATCGGCCTCATGTTTGGCGGCAACGGCGGCAATGGCGACAACAATGGGGCTGCTGGTGGTGGAGGAGCGGCCGGATTTGGTGGCGCCTTCTTTTCCCGCGCCGGAAGCCATGCCTTTCGACATTGCACCTTCAGCGGCAATCAAGCCATTCCCGGTGTGGCCGGAAATTCCGTGGGCGGCACGGCCGCACAGGATGGCACGGGCCGCGGCGGTGCAATCGGCACTTACGCCGGCACCATCACCCTTGACAATTGCATCCTCTATGGCAACACTGCCATCGGCTCGCCTGCGGGTGTAGACGAGGACCTCTTCTTGTTCAGCGGCGGCCCTATCCTGTCTGATGCGGGCAACAACATCATTGGCGTCATGGAGGATGCGGACGAAACGGTCTTTGATGCCGCTTCCATCGGAAACCAGATTGGCTTGGATCCCATTCTGCTGCCGTTCGGAGACTACGGAGGGCCAACGGACGCTTTCATGATCAGTACTTGCGACCCGCTTAGTCCTGCCATCGATGGAGGTGCTGCCATTGGCGTGACCGAAGACCAACGGGGCGAACCCCGTGATGCCAACCCTGACATCGGTGCCATCGAAGGCCCGGAGCCGGTGGACCTCGACCCGGTCAGCGGTCAGGTTTGCCCGGGAGAAACCGTGGAGTTGACATTGTCCTGGCCTGGTGCCACGACCACATGGCCGGACGGATTCGAAGGGGAGACCTGGGATGCGCCGGTGGTGAGTGGTGTGGCCACCGTGACCACTGCTGAGGGGTGTGAAGAAGAGGTTGACGTCGAGGTCACGGGCATCCAGATTGACATGCCTGATCTTGGCCCCGATCAGACGGTGTGTCCCGGTCAATCCGTGACCCTCGATGCCGGCAATCCGGGAGCGGTCTTTGCTTGGAGCACAGGCGCATTCTCCCAAAGTGCCACGGTCTTGGACAGCGGTCTTGTTGAGGTGCAGGTCAATGTTCAAGGCTGCATCGCTGAGGATGAAGTGCACATCGGATTCTATGACACCTATCCGCTGGAATTGGGCCCGGATGTGGTGCTGTGCGAAGGGGAATCTGTCGGTCTGGACGCAGAGTTGACCGGATGGGTAGGCCTTCCGCCGAATTTCCAATGGCAGGCAGGACCGAACGCTGCGGAGTATGAGGTGTCTTTGCCGGGAACGTACACGGTGACGGCTGAACTCAACGGTTGCACGACCACGGACGCGATTGACGTCACAGCAAGCCCGCTGAACACACTGGACCTTGGGGTCGACCAAGTGCTGTGTCCCGGAACACCATTCGCATTGGATCCCGGCTATCCCACGGCTGTGTGCACTTGGCAGGACGGCTCGGTGGCCCCGACGTTCGATGTGGTCAATACCGGCATCTACAGTGTCAATGTGGCCATTGGCGATTGTCAGGCCAATGACCAAGTCTTCATCGAGGTCGTCACACCGTTCAATGCGGATTTGCCGGCCACGACGACCTTCTGTGCAGGGGACAGCGTGCTGTTGTTCGCTGCATTCGGCGCCTCGAACTACCAATGGCAGGACGGCGCCTCCGGCAACCAGTATTGGGCCACCTTGCCCGGCACTTACACCGTGAGTTCCACCCAAGATGGATGCACGTTCACCGATGACATCCTCGTCATCGAGCAGGCCCCGCCTGCCCTCGACCTTGGGCCGGACCTCACGTTGTGTGAAGGAGAAGTGATGGTGCTCGACGGGGCGGTGGCCGGGGCGGACTACGTGGTGTTCAACGACAGCCTCACCACGTCGACACTGGAGGTAACAGTTACCGGAACTTTCACGGCTGAAGTCGCCGCGCAGGGATGCATTGCACGTGATACGGTGGAAGTGGAGTTCCGGCCGGTGCCAGTGTTTGATTTGCCCGCGGACACCTTGCTTTGCCCGGGTGATGTATTGGTCGTTGAGACCGGACTGGAGGACGTCCTCGTGACGTGGAGCACCGGTGAAGTGGGCACGTCCATCGAAGTGAACCAGCCTGCGAATTATGTGGCGACCAGCCAGATCAGTGGCTGCCAGCATGTCGATTCAATGGCGGTGGCCATTTCGTCTTCCATCGTCATTCCGCTCGCTGTTGATTATGAGTTGTGTTTGGACGATTCTCTGGAACTGATCGTGTTGCAAGGTCCCGAGGTGTACCCGTGCTCCTACCGCTGGGACGATGGCAATTTCCAGCCGATTCGAATCTTCAATCGAAGTGGTGTGCACGCGGTGGAGGTGGCCAATGTGTGTGACACCATGACCCATGTCCTGCAGATCCAGCAGGTGGTGTGTGGGTGTGAGATTTATGTTCCCACGGCCTTCACGCCCAACAACGACGGCAAGAACGACGCTTGGAAGCCGGTTCTGGACTGTGAGCCCTTCAGCTACAAGGTGGTGGTGTGGGACCGGTGGGGGCGACCGGTGTTCACGTCCACAGACCCTGAAGACGTTTGGTATGGCCAGGTCGAAGGCACCGAAGGTTCAAAGACCCGGGAGAGCGGCAATTATTACGCCATCGATGGGGTCTACATGTGGGAGGTCGTCATCGAGCTGCGCAAAGGGCGGGTGCCCGAGGTCTTCCGCCAGAACGGTGTCGTTCAGATCCTGCGCTGAGGGCCTGGTGGCCTTTCTCTCGGGCCTTTTGGCTCCGAATCAGCGCATTTCGTAAAGCCGATCCGGGTGGTCGGTGATGATGCCGTCCACGCCCATCTGCATCACGGCAAACAGGTCTTCACCTTCATTGACCGTCCACGGGATGACTTGCATCCCACGGGATTGCAGGTCGTGCACCGTTTGCGCATTCAACAGCGACCACTTCGGGGAGTACACGTCCGGTTGAAAGCTGAGCTTGGCCAATTGCACGTCCGCCGTTTCCACCAGCCACGCCGTGGCCATGCCGGGGGCTTGCGCATGGATGGCCTCGAGCACGGGGGCAGAGAAACTTTGGAGGATGGAGCGTTCGGCGATGCCCAACCGGTTGACTTCTGCGATCACCAAGCGGACAAAGGCAGCCGCTTTAGGACAGAATGTCGGCTCCCAGTCGGCGCGATACTTGAGTTCGAGGTTGTAGCGTACGGGCGCGCCGTCCAGCAGCGGCACGGTCTCAATCACATGGACCACCTCTTCGAGGGTAGGCTTGTGGGCCGGCAGGTGACGTTGCTCGGGAAAGTCCGGGTGGGCGCGCATGCCGCAGTCGAATTCGGCAATCTGGCCGGCGGTCATCGCGTGGAGGTTGAAACTTCTCTCCTCAGCTTCACGGATGTCGGAGCCGTCGGGTTTCCGGCAGATGCTGTGGCTCATCCACGGCTCGTGAGACACGATGACCTGCCCGTCGGCTGAGATGCACAGGTCCATTTCGAGCACATCTGCCCCCTCGCGCAATGCCAAGACGAATCCAGGGATGGTATTCTCGGGCAGCAGGCCCCGCGCACCGCGGTGGCCATGGATATCCAAACGGTCCGGTGTTTTGGAGACGGCGGCAGTATCGGTGTCCGGCGCGGCATCGGGGGCGCCACAGGAGCACAGCAAGAAGGCTGTGAAGCACAGGGAGGTCAGAATGCGAAGCATGACCTCCAAATAACGTGGCCCTGGTCAAGAGCGCCATGAGCCCTTCTCCATCCTCGGATTCAACTAGGTCACTTTGTTCAACAACGCCCTCGCTGGGCAGATGCTCCCAGACGTTCGGGATTTCACCACAAAAACGGTGGAGAACCGACTTGGGAAATGTGGCCTCGGTTGAGGCTCAGTCGGCCTTTGAGAAAGCGAGGGAGAAGGGCTGACCGGAGACGGTCTCTCCGTTGAACTCTCGGAACTGCACCGCACGCATCGTGGTGCCTTCGAGGGAGAAGATTTCCCAATAGAGGTCCAGCATCGTGCCTGTGGTGTCGCCGTCTGCGGTCAATTCGCTGATGTGGAGTACCGACTTGTCGTCGTTGAAGGACCAGATCCCGCCAAAGGTCCGTCCGTTCGTCTCATCCATGGCCACCGTGCCCGCCTTGTCGAACGTGACGGAAAAGACCATGCCTTCCTGGGCGATGAAGTCCGTCCACGATGCTGTGGGGTCGTTGGCGACGACTTCTGTGCTGGTCCACGTGCCCGCCAGGCGAGCCTCCGGCGTGCGGAGGTGAAGGAAGCTTTCGTTCTCGTCGTACTTCTTGCAGCCCGCGAGGGACAGGCCCGCGAGGGAAAGGAGGGAAAGGGTACGAAGGGTCATGATCAGATCCGGTAGGAGAGGCTGATGGAGTATGTGCGGCCGCGCGTGAAGCTGTTCCAGTCGTAGAGTTGGCCGTTGTAGAGGTGCGTCTTGCGGTCGCGGGGATTGAGCAGATTACGGGCTTTGAACCCGACACGCAGGTGGTTGCCGAGCATTTTGCCCATGCTGAAGTCCATCACCGGGGTCGGCTGTTGCATCACGTTGGGGAGGGCACCCAGCGTCACGAGGAAGACCTTCGGGCCCTGAACGTTGTAAGCGATGGTCGCGTTGAATCCGGCGCTGTCGTTGTTGTAGCTCAAGACGCCATTGATGATGTACGGCGCTTGTCCGAAGAGCGGACGCGTCTCGGTCTGGAGCGGGTTCTGGGCTCGGATGGTTTCGAGCTCCGCACGCCAGATGCGGGATGCGCTGCGGATGAAGCTCACATTGCCCGAGAGGGTCAAGTCCCTCAGGAACCGGGCGTCGGTGAAGTTGGAGAAGTTCTTCCGGCCCTCAATCTCGAGGCCCCAAACGTTGGCGTAAGGGAGATTGGACCAGGTGAGCTCGGTATTCACGGCTTCGAGGACGGTGTTCTGCTCGATGGGATCGGTGAACCGCTTGTAGAAGACGCTGGCGGAGACCACCTCTCCGAGGTTGGGGAAGTGCTCGAGTCGCAAGTCGAAGTTGTCGATGCGCGTCTGCTGGAGACCGGGATTTCCCTTGAGCACCTGCAGCGTCTCGAAGTCGAAGCTGCGGAACGGCGCCTTTTCCCGGAAGACGGGGCGGGCCAGGGTGCGGCTGTAGGCGAGGCGCAGGTTCGTGGTGACGATGGGGTCGAGCTTGCCGAGCACGTACGTCATGTTCAGAGACGGCATGATGTCGTCTTCGCTGAGGAATCCGCGCGTATTGGCAATCTGGACCGGAGTGAGGTCGGTGGTATCCAGACCGGTCTGGATCTGCATTTCGGCTTTTTCGAAGCGAATGCCGGCGTTGCCGCTCAGGCGCTCATTGACCTTGGCATCCACCATGGCGTATGCGCCGAGCACATCGAGTGATCCCTCGTCGGTGTTGTTCAAGTCGGTGGCGAGGGTGGAGTAGATGTAGTTCTGCCCAGGCGTGACCACGAGGTTGCTGTCGTTGAAGTAAGCCGTGGGGTCTCCGCCAACAGCGTTGAACTGGTTGCCCTGCTCTGCGAGGGTGAACTTGTCCTCGCTCTGGGTTCGGGTGGTCCGGACATAGCTCACGCCGGCGCTGAGTTTGCCTTCCCAGGAAGACTGGCCGAAGATGGGCTTGGTGGCGTGGAACTTGACGTCGGTCTTGTCCTCGTCTAGGCTCCGCCAGTAGCGGGAGGGAGCGGGATAACGGGAAGGCTGGATCGTGTAAAACCGCTCGGTCTCCGTCGGAACGGTGAGGTCGCCCACCGGGAACTCAATGCCCTCGTCTTCGAGCGTGGCAAGAGTGCCGTCAATGTCGCTGGCCCAATCGCCTGACAAGACACCATCGGACACGAGGTCGTCGATTTCTCCGAGGATGGCTTCTGTGGTGGAGGCGTTGTAAGCTGTGCCGTCCTCATCGTAGAACACGGCTTGGTCGGTCAGGACCACCTCGTTGTCGACGTAGTTGTTGAAGAAGGTGCGCAGGTCCGGGGTCTGCATTTCTCCCTCTGAATGGCTGACGGTCCAATTCAAGGAAATTTCATTGCCGGGCAGGTAGTGCTCGCCGCGTAGCTGAAACGTGTTCAGGTTGCGCGTCTGGTAGCGCTGCGTGCGCTGTTGCTGGATCTCATCGCCATCTCGCGGATTCAGACCTTCTTGGAAACGGGCGCTGTTGGTGCCGCTCGTGATGGTCATGCCCATCAGGGAGAGCTTATTGAACTCATTGAGCTTGTAGCTCAAGTTGAGGAGGGCATTCCAGCGGTGCGTCTCATTGGTGCGCTCGTCCGTGTAGTAGTTCTGGACGTCGAGGGAATCGGTGCCTTCGATGGAGCCGGCGGCCCATCGGGCGTAGACGCCGTCTTGGTAGGCCCGGGTGTTGCGGCCGTACTGGGCGCCGAAGATGTAGCCGAGCTGGCGGCCGAAGAGGGATGTCTGGTTGCCGAAGCTCAGGGAGTGCTTCATGTCCATGGCGGCGCGGCGCGTAACGTGTTCCCACGTGTTGCTGAAGGCCTGCCCGATGTCCGTCAAATCTTGGTTGGCGGCGATGGAGGCGGGGATGCCGGCGTTGAAGTAAAGGGAGTCGGAGAAGGCCGGTCCCCACTGGTCGGTGTACCCCATGCAGTCGAGGATGCAGTTGCGGTCCGAGAGGTTGGCGATGTCCCCGAGGCTGCCGAGGCCGCAGCCCGTGAGGCAGTCGTTGACCTCCTCTTGGCTCACGCCGTCTTGGTCGAGCAGGTATTGGATTTGATCCCCAAAGGAGACGTTGACCAGGGTGGGCCACTCGTCGGCCGTCCGGCCGTCCACGAGGGACGGCAGGGCACGGGCGCCGTCGTCGTAGCCAAGCCAGTCCGTGCTGCTGCGCTCGCTGGAGATGACGTCCTTCCCGGTGGTGTTGGTGTTGAAGCCTAGGCTTGAGTTGTAATTGAAGGAGAACGTCTCCGGGAAATCCTTGGTCTCCACGGAGATATAGGCGCCGGCCCAATCGGAGGGCAGGTTGGCCGTCTGGGTCTTCACCACCACGAGGTTGTCCACGAGGTTGGTGGGGAAGAGGTCCATTTCAATGGTGTTGCGGCGCGGGTCGATGGAGGGGATTTCCGCGCCGTTGAGGGTGGTCTTGAGGTACCGGTCGGACAGACCGCGCACAAACACGAAGTTGCCGACGGTGGAGACGCCCGAGATGCGCTTCATCGCGCTGGCGGCATTGTTGTCTCCGGTGCGCTTGATCTGCTGGCTGGAGATGTAGTCGATGCTGGAAGCGGACTTCTTCTTGATGTTCTCCATGTAGACGTCACGGGTGCGGTCCACCTTGGCCACCACCTCCGCCGCCTGCTCGATGACAAAGGTTTCCGGGAGCAGGTTGAAGTTGACAATGACCACTTCGTCTCCGGTGATGGTCACCGACTCTGTGACGGACGTGCAGCCAATGAAGCGACCGGTCACGTTGTAGGTGCCGGGAGCGATGCCTGTCAGGTTGAAGTTGCCGTCGAGGTCGGCCATGGCACCGAGGGTGGTGCCTTCCACGAAGGCGCTGGCACCGATGAGGGATTCACCGGTTTGGCCGTCGGTGATTTTTCCCCGGATGGTGCCTTGGGCGGCGGCCAGGAATGGAATTGCACAGAGCGTGAATGCGATCAGTTTGCGCATGGTCTCAGGTTCTACTTGCAAAAGGACGAGAAAGGGGCGCCGTGCCTGTTACCCCAAGGTTATCCGTATGGGGTCACTGGGTTACAATCGGCTTCAGAGAGGGCCGATCCACAGGCACTGCAGGCTGCCGAGCAGCAGTGTGAGCAAGGTGGCCTTGGACACACGGTCCCAGCGCGGGGAGCGCCGCAGGACTTCCGCAGAGGCCCACAGCCAACCGAGGGCGGGTACCGACCAGGTCAGGGCTTCGGTGAGGTGGGCTGCGAGCTCCAATGACCACAGCGTGGCAGCGTAGGCCGCACCGAGAAAGAGGAGCAGGGACGCGCACAGGATGCGGGCCTTGGATTCGCCGAAACGCACAGGAAAGGTATTCTTGCCAGCCGCGGTGTCACCGGCGATGTCTTGGACGTCCTTGGCGATTTCTCGGGCCATGGCGAAGCCGGCTGCCAGACTTCCGTATGCGCCTAGGCTCCACCATAAAGTGCGGAGTTCGGTATCTGATTCAGCATGGAAAGGCGCTTCCAAAAGTCCCAGCCAAATGGGGACCAATCCAATGAGGGCCGCTACCATGCCGTTTCCGACCAGCGGGATGGACTTCCAACGGGCGCTGTACATCCAGAGCGTGAAGGCTACGGCAGTTGCGAGGATGAAGGGCGCCCATCGGTTCAGTTGAAGGGACAAATGCAGGGCGAGGAGGAGGGCAATGAAGTGAGTCAAAGGATGGACCACAATCAGAACGCGTCGTTTTACGGTGCGGTCCACGATCGCCCTGTCCGGACGGTTGATCCGGTCCTCCACCACATCGAAGTAGGCGTTGATCCAATTGCCCGCAGCCATGAGCAGGACAACGACCAATAGGCCTTCGAAAAACAGGCTGGGCGGCAGGCTTAGGAATTGCCCTTCAGGGACCCAACGGGCCATCCAACCGAAGCGAAGCAGCAGCAGGGTGGCGCTGGCATAGAGGAGGTTGGCCGGTCGGGCCAGGGTCCACAAGCCCGCGAGATTGCCACGTTTGCTGGACAGGAGGGAGGGGTCCATTCCGGCCATGGTCAGCGCAGGGAAGGTGCGTCGATGAGTTCGGTCTGGTCGCTCACGCTGCGGGCGTAATTGAAGCCACCGTGAATGGCGTGGGCGCCGGCATTGCCCCGGGTGTCCATGGCAAGGTAGCCCACTTGCAGGTCGTCAACGGGCATCTTCCGAGAGATGCGCTCCACGGCTTCGAGGCAGGCTTCGGCTGGCGAAGCGCCTTGTCGCATCAACTCTACTACGAGGAAGGAGCCGAGGGTCTTCATCACAGCTTCCCCCAGTCCGGTTGCGGTGCAGGCCCCGACGGCATCGTCCACGAACAGACCGGCGCCGATGATGGGGCTGTCGCCCACGCGGCCGCGCAGCTTGTAAGCCAGCCCGCTGGTGGTGCAAGCCCCCGCCAGCCGTCCGTTCAGATCCTGGGCGATCATGCCGATGGTGTCGTGGTTCTCGACGTTGATGATGGGCTTGTATTCGGCGCTCTTCCGCCAGTCCTCCCAAGCTTTTCGGCTGTCCTCGGTCAAGAGGTTGCGCGCTTCGAAGCCCTTGGCGATCGCAAAGTCCCTTGCGCCATCGCCGGCGAGCAGCACATGCGGGGTGTCCTCCATCACGGCCCGCGCCACCCGAACGGGGTGTTCGATGTCTTCGAGGAAGCACACCCCCCCGGCATCGCCTTCGGCATTCATCACGCAGGCGTCCAGGGTCACCTTGCCACTCCGGTCGGGGCGTCCACCGAGGCCGACACTCGTGCCGGTCGGGTCGCTCTCGACCACGGCTGTGCCCTCGACCACGGCGTCCAGCGCCGTTCCCCCATGCTGCATTTGCCGCCAGCCTTCGGCATTGGACACCACACCGTGGTTCCAGGTGGCCAGCATGTGGCCGCCCATAAACCGTTCTTCCGGTTTCAGGGATGCGGCAGCGGGCGGTGGGGTGGCTTGAAGGAGCCGGGTGGGGTCCAGTCCGAGCACCGCGGCCATGGCAGCGGCCCGACGGAGAAAGGTGCGGCGGGGGAGCATGGCTCCAAGTTAAGCGCGCCGGGGCAGGAGAAGGAGGGGCAACACGGCCAAATCCACAACAACGGCAAAGCACAGCGTGAGCGACACGAGCAGGCCGATGTGGAACGTGCCTTCGAAGCTGCTGAGCATCAGCGTGGAGAATCCACCGCACAAGATGATGGAGGTGATGATGATCGCCTTTCCGGTGGCGAGGAAGGTGCGCCGCAGGGCCCAGATCGGTTGGCGCCCTTGCTGGAGCAGGATGCGGTATTTGGCGAGGAAATGCAACGTGTCGTCCACCGCAATGCCAAAGGCAATGGTGAAAATGATGGAGGTTGACACCTTTAGGTCGATGTCCAATGCCCCCATGAATCCGGCGATGAACAGCAAGGGAAGCACGTTGGGCACCAGTGAAATGAGGGTCATCCGCAGGCTGCGGAACAGGAGCCCGACGATGAGGGCGACCATGCCGAAGGCGATAAGCAGGCCGAGGACCATGTCGGAAGCGAGGAACCGGTTGTTGAGGTCGATGAGGTTGGCCGTTCCGGTGATTTCGACCGAGAATGGCGGCGTGTCGAATTCCTTGTCCAAGTAGGCTGTCACCCGTTTCTGAAATGCCGCATTTCGACCGGCCAGGACTTTGGCACCCAAGTCGGCCGTTTTCGCGGTGATGCGAGCGAGTCCGAGATCGTCCCGGACTGCGGCCGACCATCCGGCACTGCCTTCCTCTGTTCCGCGGTCGAGCTTGTCCAGCCGGTCGATCAAACGGCCCAAGGCGGCGCCTTCCGGAATTCGGTTGGCCGAGGGCCGATCGCCGTTGAGCAAGCGGTGTGCCGTCCGGGCGATAGAAGCCGGTCCCAGCACACTGCCAGCCCCCACTTCGGCGGCCAGCCACTTCTCGACGCTGTCCACGGCGGCAAGTACCCCGGGTTCGGCGAGCTGATTCTGTCCCGGCTCGAAAAGCAGGGCCAGTTCGTAAGGGCGCACACCGGAGAAGTCGCCCTCGAAGAAGTTGAACTCTTGCCGGAGTGGATCGTCCTCCCTGAGGTCCTCCAGGAGGTAGTTGTTGACTTCGATGCCGCTCAGCAAAACCAGGCTGACCAGCGTCAGCAGGGCGGTGCCCCCGAGTATGGGCTTGCGATGCCGGAGGATGCGGATGAACCAGCGGGAGAGCCAGGGTGTCCAAGGGGAAGCGCTGGATTTGGTGGGCCTTGCCGCATGCTGGATGGGGGCTTTGGACCGCATCAGCACGGCAGGGAGCAGGCTGAAGGCGAGGCCAAAGGCGATGAACACCCCGGCGGCGGTGTACAACCCGAATTCGCGGATGGGGCCGATGGCGGAAGACAGCAGCGTTAAAAACCCGATGGCGGTGGTCAGCGACGTCAGGAAGGTGGCGAGCCCCACTTCCCGAAAAGCCTTGCGCAAGGCGGCGAAGGGCGCGAGTCCCCCGCGGAGTTCGTCGAGGTAGCGCGTGATGATGTGCACCACATCGCTCATGCCCACCACGAAGATGATGGTGGGCAGGACCACGGTCATGATGTCGATGCCCTTGCCGGTGACCTCCATGAAGGCGAGCGTGCCCAATCCGCTGAGTAGAATCACCGTCAGCGGGATGACGATGCCCCACCAGGTGCGGAAGGCAAAGTGGAGGAAGGTGATGAGCAGAATGAGCCCCAGTCCGACAAACAAGGCCACTTCCCGCTCCATGACGCTCACGTAATGGACTTGGGCGTGGGCGCGTCCGGCCCGGTGCACGTTGACATGGACGCCCCGTTCTCGCTGCGCTGCTTGCCAGTTGAACAGAACCTGATCGGTATCGGCTGCGATGCGGTCGCACCCTTCCTTCGAGAGCAATGGGGTCTGCAGGACGGTCAAAGCCAAGCTGCGGGCATCTTCGCTGAATACCGTACCCACCCATTGGGGATTCCGCCAGATGTACGCGCTGTCGGAGTCGTAATGCTGGGGTTGGTCCCAACGCAGCAGCGGGCGCTGGAACACCATGCCCATGACCGGGTCGCGAACGGGCAGCGTCAGGTCGGTGGGGTCGAGCACACCGGTGACTCCATCTACCGTGTCTAGGGCTCCTGCCAATGCGCGGGTGGCGGCGAGGAATTCGCGGTCGAAGACCCCGTTTTTGCTGTTCAGTCCGACCAGAATGAAGTCGTTGTCCGTGCTGAACGCTTCGCGAAATTGCAGGTAGAACGCGGTCTCCGGCTGGCCCTCCGGAAAGAAGGCCTCAAAATCGTAGTTGAATCCGATTTGCGATGCCCGCCAACCGGCGAAGGCGGTTAGGATGCCGATGGCGATGAGAATCCAGCCTGAGCGGCGGCGCCACCGGGCTTGCTGATGGGCCGAAGACGGTGGGGCTGGGGCTGGGTTGTCCGGCATGATCGGGGCTCGGGCAAAGGAACAGTGGACCGGCCTTGCGGTTCAGCCCCCCACAAAAAAAGCGGCCCACATGGAGCCGCCTTTCTTGAGTTCAGGGGAAGGGGGTCACTTCTCTTCGCTGACCTCCTCGAAGTCCACGTCGGTGACCTCCTCGTCGCCGCCGGCATCGCCGCCGGCTTGGCCGGCTTCCGGACCTGCACTGGTACCTGCCTCCTGGCTGGCCTTGTACATTTCCTCGCTGGCGGCGGAAAACGCCTGGTTGAGTGCCTCGATGCCCGCCTTGCACGCGTCCACATCCTGAGCGGTGTGCGCTTCCTTCAAGGAGGCGATGGCGGACTCGATTGGGCCCTTCTTGTCGGCAGGGAGCTTGTCGCCAAACTCCTTGAGCTGCTTCTCGGTCTGGAAGACGAGGCTGTCGGCTTGGTTGAGGACCTCTACCTTTTCCTTGGCGGCTTGGTCTGCGTCCGCGTTGGCTGCAGCCTCGTCCTTCATGCGCTGGATTTCCTCATCGCTCAGACCGCTCGAGGCTTCGATGCGGATGTTCTGCTCCTTGCCGGTGGCCTTGTCCTTGGCGCTCACGTTAATGATGCCGTTGGCGTCGATGTCAAAGGAGACCTCGATTTGCGGCACACCGCGCGGGGCGGGGGGAATGTCGGACAGTTGGAAGCGGCCGATGGAGCGGTTGTCCGCTGCCATGGAGCGCTCCCCTTGCAGGACATTGATGTCCACGCTGGGCTGATTGTCGCTGGCCGTGGAGAACGTCTCGCTCTTCTTGGTTGGGATGGTGGTGTTGGCCTCGATCAATTTGGTCATCACACCGCCCATGGTCTCAATGCCGAGAGATAGGGGGGTGACGTCCAACAGGAGAACGTCCTTCACATCTCCGCTGAGGACGCCCCCTTGGATGGCGGCGCCGACGGCGACCACTTCATCGGGGTTCACGCCCTTGGAGGCTTCCTTTCCGAAGAAGGAGGTCACGGCCTCCTGCACGGCGGGAATCCGGGTGGACCCCCCCACGAGGATGACCTCGTCGATGTCGCTGGTGCTGAGTCCGGCGGCCTTCAGGGCCGTTTGGCATGGCTCGATGGTGCGCTTGACCAGCGCATCGGTGAGTTGCTCGAACTTGGCACGGCTCAAGGAGCGCACGAGGTGCTTCGGCACGCCGTCGACCGGCATGATGTAAGGCAGATTGATCTCGCTGCTGTTGGTGCTGCTGAGTTCAATTTTGGCCTTTTCCGCAGCTTCCTTGAGGCGCTGGAGGGCCATGGGGTCCTTGCTGAGGTCGAGACCGCCATTCTCGTTTTTGAATTCCTCTACGAGCCAATCGATGATGGCTTGGTCGAAATCGTCACCCCCGAGGTGGGTGTCGCCGTCCGTGGAGAGTACTTCGAAGACGCCGTCTCCGAGCTCGAGGATGCTCACGTCGTGCGTTCCGCCACCGAGGTCGAACACCACGATCTTCTGGTCCGTGGACTTCTTGTCGAGGCCGTAGGCGAGGGCGGCAGCGGTGGGCTCGTTGATGATGCGCTTCACCTCAAGGCCGGCGATTTCACCCGCTTCCTTGGTGGCCTGACGCTGGCTGTCGTTGAAGTAAGCCGGAACCGTGATGACGGCACCGGTGACTTCCGTGCCGAGGTAGTCCTCCGCTGTCTTCTTCATTTTCTGAAGGACCATAGCGCTGATTTCCTGCGGGCTGTAGTTCCGGTCGTCGATCTTGATGCGGGCAGTGCCGCCGTCGGCTTCCACCACATCATAAGGGACGCGGCCGGCTTCGTTGCCGACTTCCTTGAACATCTGGCCCATGAACCGCTTCACGGAGTAGATGGTCTTGGTGGGGTTGGTGATGGCCTGACGCTTCGCCGGGTCGCCGACTTTGCGCTCTCCATCTTGGACGAAGGCGACGATGGACGGGGTGGTCCGCTTGCCTTCACTGTTGTTGATGACCACGGGCTCATTGCCCTCCATCACGGCCACACACGAATTGGTGGTACCGAGGTCGATGCCGATGATTTTGCTCATGATATGTGGGTTTGTTGTTTGCTTGTGGATGTCACTCGGACGACCGGCCAAGGACAAAAGCAGTGCCAACGCCCGTGCCGCATGCCACGACTGACAGGATGACGGGTCGTACCGAGGGCGACTGACAGGAGCGGCATAAATCGCGGTTGAATTGGCAGATGTCGGCCCCGTAGTGCCACCTTGCCGCCATGACCGTGGACGATCGTGGCTTTTCCTTGGACCTCGCAGGTCCTCCCCAGCGCATCATCAGTCTGGTGCCCTCCCTCACGGAGACCTTGGTTGACCTCAGGGTGGAGGACCGCATTGTGGGCCTGACCAAATTCTGCATCCACCCCGATCACCTTCGGCGAGAGCGGATGAGGGTGGGCGGGACCAAGGGCGTCAGGATCGATGTGATCCTCGACCTTCAACCGGACCTTGTTATCGCCAACCTCGAGGAGAACGAGGCCCAGGACATCATGGCGCTGGAGATTTCCGGCATCCCCTGCTGGGTGTGCGATGTGCGCACGGTCGAACGGGCCTTCCGCTTGCTGTCCGATCTCGGGGCTTTGGTCGGAATGGCAGACCGGGGTGCCGACCTCGAAGCGGAAGCGCGCCGGTCGTGGGAAGAGGGGCGGCTGTCCGTCGACCCCGGTCAAGGCCGCAAGGTGGCTTACGCGGTGTGGCGCAATCCTTGGATGTGGGCGGGCCACGATGCCTACATCCAGTCCGTGCTGCGGTGGTGGGGATGGACCCCTTGGCCCGAGGTCGCCCGTTATCCGGAGTTGGAGATGGCCGAGGTCCGCGACCAAGGCGTGGAAGAGGTGTTGCTTCCGTCGGAACCCTTTCCCTTCAAGGAGGACCACAAGGCCGAATGCGAAGGCCTCGACGCCCGGTTGGTGGACGGCGAAATGTTCAGCTGGTACGGCAGCCGGATGTTGAAGGTGCCGGCCTACATGGCGGCCGCGTGGAATGACGCTTGAATTCGCCAATTTTGCCCTCCCGTTGTCGCGGGTTGAATCCACATCAGCATGAATGCAGCTCCCCTTCGTTTTGCCGTCGTCGGCCTGGGCCACATCGGCAAGCGTCACGCCGAGATGATCCGACGCCACCCGGGCTGTGAATTGGTGGCCGGGTGTGACATCCGGTCCCAGCAACAGACGGGAGCCGGGAACGATTTCGCCCTGTACACGGATATGGAAGACATGATGGTGGCCCATCCCGACGTGGAGGTGGTGTGCATTTGCACCCCCAACGGGCTTCATGCGGCGCAGTCAATGATGGCCTTGGAACACGGGCACCACGTGATCGTGGAGAAGCCGATGGCCCTCAGCCGAAAGGATGGAGAGGCCATCCTACACAAGGCGCTGGAAGTTGGCAAGCAGGTGTTCTGTGTGATGCAGAACCGGTACAGCCCGCCCAGCGAATGGCTTAAGGAAGTGGTGGAAGCCGGACGCCTCGGCCGAATTCACATAGTCCAGGTCAATTGTTTCTGGAACCGCGACGACCGGTACTACGGCAAAATTCCTTGGAAAGGGACCCTCGATATGGACGGCGGGACTTTGTTCACCCAATTCAGCCATTTCATTGACATCCTGTACTGGTTGTTCGGGGACATCCAAGGCATCCACGCCCGGTTTGCGGATTTCACCCACAGCCGCAACACTGATTTCGAAGACTCGGGACTGGTGACGTTCGACTTTGTCAATGGGGGCATGGGTACGCTTCAATTTTCCACGTCCGTGGCGGAGACCAATTTCGAGAGTTCCCTGACCATCGTTGCGGAGAAAGGCACGGTCAAGGTGGGCGGTCAATACATGAACGAGGTTGAATACTGCTGCATCGATGATTACGAGCTGCCGGCGTTGCCACCGTCCAATCCGGCCAACGATTACGGGGCCTACAAAGGCAGCGCTGCGAACCACGGCTACATCTTTGAGAATGTCTTCGAGACGTTGCGCGGAAGGGGCCGCATCACCACCAACGCTTTGGAGGGCCTCAAGGTGGTGGACATCATCGAGCGGATTTACGCTTCAGCCGATCGGGGCCTTAAACCGGGCACGGTGGATCCGTCTGCCTGAATCCCCGAGAGGTCGATGCCGACGAGCATGGCGTCGTCGACCTTGGCATTGCTGCCCTTCCACATGAGCAGTTCTTGCGTGAGCGCGGCTTCGCGCTTGGACATGGCCAGGGAGGCGTGGCGCTCGAGGAGACCGGCGAGTCGCTTCCGGCCCAGTTTCCTGCCGTGTGCCCCGCCAAATTGATCCCGCACGCCGTCGGTGCTCAGGTAGATTTGATCGCCGGGCAGGATGTCCAGCACATGGGCCTCGAACTCCGGATGAGCGGACTCTTGTCCATGACGACCGGCGATGAGGTCGATGCTTTCGCGGGTGCCGCGGATGACCTGGGCCTGTCCGTTTCGGATGAGGTAGAGGTCGCCGCGCGCTCCGGCAAAGTGCAATTGGCCGGCATCGGGGTCGAGGGTCACCACAGCCCCGTCAAACCCGAACATTTGCGGGACTTCGGATTGGGAATTCATCCGTTGGTTAAACGCCGCACGAAATCCAAAGAGGATGTCGCTCGGCATGGGACACTCCAGCTCGGCGTGGGCCCGTTGGATGAGCATGGATCCGAGCAGTGCCACCATTGAACCGGGAACCCCATGTCCAGTGCTGTCGATGAGGGCGAGGGTGCGCCTGCCGCATTTTTCTGCGAGAAACAGGAAATCACCACCGAGGATATCACGGGGCCGGTCGATGAGCAGGGATTGAGGAAAAAGCTGCTGAAGTTCTTCTTTGCCCGGCAAGGCCACTTCGAGAATGGCCTTGGCGCTGATGACCCCTTGGGTGATGTGGACGAGGTTCTGGCGAACCTGGTCCGCCAATCGCTGCCGTTGGTTCCCCTCGGTCTCCAATTTGGCATTGGCTTGCCGAATCTGCAGGGTGCGCTCCTCCACGCGTTCCTCGAGGTGGTTCACATGGTCCCGCAATTGAGATTCGAGCTCGACCCGATGGGAAATGTCGAGCAGGGTCAGCAGCAGCGTGTCTTCTGCGGATTCAGGCAAGCTCAATTCCAGGCTCAGGTAGCGAAGCTGGCCATTCTGGTCCCGGACAAGAACGTCTCCAGCCGACCGGAGACCACCATTCTGAAGCGACAATAAATCGGCCAAAAGGGCTCGCGGTTGCAATGGGGTGAGCCGGTTGACAAATCCAAATTCTAGGGAGACTGGGGTTCGAAGGTCCAGCAATTGGCGCGCCATTGGGTTGTTGAGTTCCCAAGTGACCGAGCCGAGGATGCGTCGGATGCGGTCAATGGCTTCATCTCGGCTGCGCATGGGTCCCAGCTGGCCGATGTGGCGTAGGGATTCAAGAAATCCCTGAGCGCGTCCCGTGATCAAGCCCGCCCCGGCCATGTCAAAGGTGGAGGCCCAGAATTGGGTTTCGGCTTCCGCAATGCTGGGCGAGGTGACAATGGATTTGGACGGGTTTTGAGGCTGTGGCACCAAGGTCTCCAAACGTTGGCCAAGGAGGGCGGCTGCACTGCTCGCTTCGTGGTAGCCGTCTGCGTTCAAGGCCAGCCAGGTGCTGGGCTCTTCCAATGCTGCGAGGACAATAAGGATGGGGGTCGAAGAGGCCGCGGAAGTGAGGCAACGTGCTGTGTGCAGGCGCTCCTGACGGCTGCCCTGTGTGCCGATGACCCAGATGTCGACGAGTCGGGAGACAGCATCGGCTGAATCCATGATGGTCCATTCGAGCGGTCTGCCGGAAGGGGTGGCCTGAGGCCATTTGGACCGTGCAGCCAAAGTATCATGCACCAGGCCGACCCGGATGGGAGTGGGCGAGGTGTCAGAAAAGGACGGGGTCATGGTCCCGGTGAGTGGCATGTTCCGAAGATGGGAATACAGCGTCGGCAGACATGTCGGTTGGGCCGGAGGGCAGAGGGTCGGAATCTTCCGGGCGGGATGTCAGTGCGAGGAGCGCATGGGGTCGGCACCACCGGGTGAGAGGTCGTGAAGCAGGATGTACTTGACGAGGTCTGAATTGCTTTTTAGGCGCATTTTTTCCAGGATGCGACTGCGGTAGGTGCTGACCGTCTTGATGCTGAGGCTGAGCTGGTTGGCGATGTCGGTCATGGTCTTGCCCTCGCCGATGTACAGCAGAACTTCATATTCCCGGTCCGACAGGCTCTTGTGGGGCAGGTCGTTGTCGTCCTTGGCCATCTCTTCAATCATCAGACGGGTCAGTTCCGCGCTGATGTACTGCTTGCCTTCCATGATGGTCCGCATGGCATCTTCGAGCACCTGTGGCGCACTGTCCTTGTGCAAGTAGCCCCGGGCACCGGCTTTGATCATCCGAATGGCGAACTGGTCCTCAGGGTACATGCTCAAGGCCAGCACGGCCACGCTCGGGTACATCGTTTGGATTTGCTTCAGCACTTCTAA
>MDTG01443911.1_pt1 | contig 19235 bp, 10 predicted proteins | sample 811421 | NCBI WGS metagenome assembly MDTG01 (sample SAMN05326645, study PRJNA326480) | marine metagenome | isolation source: seawater | place: Pacific Ocean: South East | collected 2011
ATGAGTCAAACACAAGCCGAGTGAAATCCATTTACGCGCTTGCCCGAAATCTTGGAATGTTGTTTCATGACTTTATGAAAGGCTTCTATTTCGTCCATGCGCCATTGGCAGCAATGGCCTTGTTTTTGTCGTGTTGTAATTCATCCAAGCAGGCGACTGTCGACTTTGCGGACGGTCGTTATGAAGGAATGGTGGACCGATCCGGCCGCAAACACGGGATGGGCACCTATGTATGGAAAGACAAATCCAAGTACGAGGGACAATTTGAAAAAGACGATAGGCATGGAAAAGGTCGATTCACTTGGACCACGGGTGAAATCTATGAAGGTGCATACCTGAAAGGAAAACGTACGGGGCGAGGTAGCTACAAGTGGACGAATGGTTCCAGCTACGTTGGAGAATTTCTAAACGGGAAACGTCACGGAGAAGGCACGTTTGTATCTCCAAGCGGAGCTCGCTATCAAGGTAGTTGGTCCAACGATCTACAGGATGGCGAAGGTGTGATGACAAGAGCAGACGGCTCAAAACTGGTTGGTATCTGGAAGGAGGGAAAACCTCCGTCATTACCGGAACCACTACCGGAACCCTCGCCAGTTCCGGTTTTACCAGCTCCAACCATCCCAAAAACGATTGAGACGAAGCCCGAACCAACCCCTCCACCTCCACCACCGGACCCAATACCTGCGCCACCTGAGGTCGTCGAAGAAATTCCCATTCAACCTCTCCCCAAACCAATTCCGCCTACTCCTCCCGTGACTGCAGAGCCCCTACCGCCACCTGCGCCGCCACCGTTTCCGGAAATTCCGACTCCCTCACCACCTGTTGATTCTACACCTCCTCCGGCGCCACCTTCAGTCGCCGAGGTCTTTGCCCCGGTTCCGGAACCTCCCCCGGCTCCACCAGCACCAAAACCCATACCCGAACCGAAACCGGAATCACTGCCAACAGCTCCCGCCACGGGCGAGGACGAGGCAGTTTGGCGAGGGACTACCTCACAGGCGGAAAACTATTTCGAAAACCAAGTAGTTGGCGGTATAGACATAGTACACATTAAAAAAACCGGCCAACCTTTCACGGGTAAATTCGTAATCCTTCGTGACAACGGTTCACTAAAAGGAATGGCTTCCCTAGTAAACGGTAAGTTGCATGGTGAAGAAGTCGTCTACGACAACTCAGGGAACGTGGTCGAGCGAAACAATTGGCAAAACGGACGCTTGCCCGAAGAATAATTTCTTTAATAATAAAGCAGAATGGCTACGGAGAAATCCAAGCGCTTCGCCGCAGCTTGAAAGCACAAGGTGCAACCACAGAGAAAACCTTAAACGCTTTTGTATGGGGATTGAGCTCCCCGCACTAACTGAGGCTTAAAGGTTAGGGATTGATCCCAGCATGGCGGCAAAGGGTGCGGCTAACTCCAATATCGCGGCTAGGCTGTTTGTCTTTTTATCAGACATCCCCAAACGGAGAGAAAAGGTGCCCTCACCCTTTTCACTATTGGCAGTGATGGCGATACCTTCGAACTTGGTCAAAGCACCCGCAATCAACAAGGCTTCCGGTCCTTCCACTTCTTCCTTAACCATCTTCAATATGGATTCCGAACTCACTTGGACCACGAAATCATGCTCCTTGAAGATAGATGCAGTAGAAGAACTGACAGGCGATGAAAAGCCACCGGCGGCCGCAACGTCCTTATTGTCCGACGTAGACACGACCAATGCGCCTTCGATTGGTTGAATGGTAACGCCGGCCAGCGAAGCCATGGCCATAACACCTGCCACCGGAGGATGATTGCTCAAGAGAGCCTGAAACTTAGCTGTGTCAATCGAAGCGGCCAATACGAACCGCAGGGGCATTTCGGGCGACATACCAGAACCACCCGTGGAATCTCCGGGACCATCTGGGAAACCTCCTGAAGCTCCACCGGGGGAATCGGTTGAAAGGCCATCATCGGGCACGGCGAACGGAGGAGCTTCCACCGCAGGCTTGTCCGCAGGGACGCCAAACGGATTTTCTTCATCTGTCACAGCTTTCGCTTCTGCAGATAAAGAAGGTCTGGCAAAAGGATTAGCCTCAACTCCCGCATCACCGGGCGCACCGAAATCACCGTCCGCAGGGCCAGTTTCAAAGCCTTCTGTGGCTGGCTCGTCTGACTCGCCTCCTTCGCTATCTCCAGTAATATTCGTGACGGAAAAGGCAAACCCGCCCTGAAAAACGTCAAGTACCTCACGGGGCTTGAAATTCATGTTGGGGACGGGGTCGTCCAAACCAGGACCACCTTGCGATTCAATGGCCGTTTCCGCCAATTCGGCAAGAGTCTTGAGGTTAAAGGACATCGAAAGATTAGCCAAAGCATTGGCACTCAAAAACTTCGTTAAGGCCGAAGAAATACCCCCACCGCCCAGATCCGGGATGTTTTGTGCTTTACCAGAAAATTCGACCACCAATTCTCCAGCATCGAATCGCAATCCTCCGAACAAGGATCCCCCTTCTCCCAAATCCAATAATTCGTCGGGCAATTCCTGACCATCCGCGACGGAAGCCAAGTTATCGGCGCTCAAGAAAACACCGGCGTCGTATTTCTTAGCATCAAGAACAGACAAATCGTGAGACTTGGCAAAAGAATCGGAACCATCGGCGTTCATAAACCGAGTGAGTTCATTGACCACATGCTTGGTCTGGCGCATGCTACCGTGATCGCATACTACAAGGACCAACGCATCGTCTCCAAATGCAAAATATGCATTATCGGGATCCCCTTCCCATAATTCGTAGCCATCTTTTGTTTCCCTGTCTCCGGGGCCAGGTTCGATATCGCTCGACTGCAAAAAATCATTAAACTTGTCAGTATCTGAAACCTTAGCGGCAATGCCGACAATAGGATCTTCGTCAGGCTCAACGGGGTTGACTAGAAAGTAGGCAAGCAAGGGCTCGGATAGATCAAGACCTGCTGAAGCAGGATCATCAAAAACTCCCTTGAAGGGAGGTGGCACCATATTCTCAAGCATCGATTTGGCTTGCGGGCTACTTTTGCTTTTGTCGAGAATTTGCTTCAGATCCAACCTAGCCAATGCCATAGCGTTGGCCGGAACCCTGTCCAACAAGCTTACGGAACCCGAGGAATTGCCTGACGGTGCAGGCGGGGAATTCCCATTGTCGGCATCGCCACCTTCTTGCTCCTCTTCGGAATCATCACCAACCGCGTCGGTGCCAGCAACGTCTCCGCCAGAGTCGTCATCATCTCCACCCGACCATGGAGCCCAAATCAATAATCCAACTATCAGGCAGGCGGCAACCCCACCGATGCTCGAAAACAAAATAATCTTCTTTTTCTTGGCTGCCGTAGCGGTAGCGGCCGCAGCCATTGCCTGAGCCTCGGCAACCTGTGCTTGTTGATGGGCGGAGGCTTGAGCCTGTGCCTGAGCCTCTTGCTGAGGTTGTTGCGGTTGAGCCTGAGCCCCACCGGCATAGCCGGGCACTTGGGCGACAGTCACCCAGTTCTGGCCATCGTAACAGGCGTAATCCTGTTCGGTGAAGTGACCTTGTTGGACATATTCTCTGAGCTCTTCAACGGTATAAGGCCCGTAAGGCTGCCCATCCTTGTTAATGTGAATTTGCATAGCGTTATTTTGGTCAGCGGAATTCTTTTACTCAGGTTTATATATATCCCAACCTTCGGGTAGAGCTGCTTTGATGTCTGATGTAGGTTCAGCCTTTTTGTCAGCCCCATCTTTCTTATTAATTGCCGTAGTGAAAACACCTGCACCATCATTGCCTTTGGTATCGTCATGCCAGCTAACGGTTCCATTGCTAAAAAGAACAAGTCCGCCTTCGCCTCCCCAAGCTCCGCCTTGATCCCATGTGTCGTCACCGGCGTCTAGCCCTCTCGACCACATTAATGGAAAAGATCCGCTTTCAAGACTGTCACAAAAGCTTCTTGTTTCTGCGTTTTCGCCCGGCAAGGCTACGCAATATCCAATTGCCTTGACCTGATCAGCATCGAAATCAGCATCGTCATCGGGAATATTTGGAGGGATTCCAGGTCCCTCTTCATCTTCGGCTAAATCCTTTACCTTTTCATCTTCGCCGATGAACCACAATTCAGGGCGAGTGTCCTTAGTCTGGTTTCGCCACCAAACTACGAACTCTTCAACACTACCCACATCCTCAGACATTGGAAAGAATCTTGTTTCAGCTAGCAGTGCCTCGTAAACGGTTTTGAGATTCCTCATGGCCAAGGTACGATGGTTTCCGGCAAGGTCTCTGTCGTAGATTGACCCCAACATGGCGGCAAAGGGGGCGGCTAACTCCAAGATTGCGGCTAGGCTGTTTGTCTTTTTATCAGTCATCCCCAAGCGGAGAGAAAAGGTTCCCTCCCCTTTGCCACTATCGGCAGTGATTGCGAGACCATCGAACTTGGTCAAGGCACCTGCAATCAACATAGCCTCAGGCCCTTTGACTTCTTCCTTAACCATTTTCAATATGGATTCCGAACTTACTTGGACCACGAAATCATGTTCCTTGAAGATAGATGCAGTAGAGGAACTGACTGGCGATGAAAAACCACCTGCGGCGGCAACGTCCTTATTGTCCGAAGTGGACACGACCAAAGCACCTTCGGTCGGTTGAATAGTAACGCCGGCCAGGGCGGCCAGGGCCATAACACCTGCAACCGGAGGATGATTGCTCAAGAGAGCCTGAAACTTAGCGGCGTCAATGGAAGCCGCCAACACGAACTGTAGAGGCATATCGACCGTCATATCGGAAGGACCACCGGCAGGAGCCCCGGGACGGTCCGGGAAACCTCCGGGGAAATCGTTCGAAGAACCGCTAGGCAGGGCGAACGGAGGAGCTTCCACCGCCGGCTTTTTCGCAGGAGCGCCAAACGGATTTTCTTCATCTGTCACAGCTTTCGCTTCAGCAGATCCAGAAGGTCTGGCAAAAGGATCAGCCTCAGCTCCCGGGTCTCCGGGAGCACCAAAATCACCGTTCGGAGGTTCCTCTATGGCTGCCTCATCGCCGAAGGACTCGTCGCTAAATCCAGAGAACTTTGTGATCGAAAAGGCAAATCCACCCTGAAAAACATCGAGCACTTCACGAGGCTTGAAATTCATGTTGGGAACGGGGTCGTCCAAACCGGGTCCGTCTAGCGACTCAATCATCGTCTCCGCCAATTCGGCAAGGCTCTTGAGGTTGAAGGACATCGAAAGGTTCGCCAAAGCGTCTGCGCTCAAGAACTTCGTCAAGGCCGAAGAAATCCCACCACCACCCAGATCGGGAAAGTTTTTGGCTTTACCCGAAAATTCGAGCACCACTTCTCCGGCATCGAATCGCAATCCACCAATGAACGATCCCGCTTCCGCAAATTCCAATAATTCGGGAGGCAATTCCTGTCCATCGGCTACGGAAGCCAAGTTGTCGGCGCTCACGAAAACACCGGCGTCATATTTCTTAGCATCAAGGGCGGACAGATCGTGAGACTTGGCAAAGGAATCGGAGCCATCGGCCTTAAGAAACCGCTCCAGTTCGTTGATTACGTGTTTAGTCTCACGAACACGACGATCATCGCAACCGACAAAAATCAAGATATCATCTTCAATAACCAAATAGGCTTTATCCCTTACAAGTTCCCAAAGATCATAACCATCCCTGCTTTCCTTTGGCGAAGGAGCATCGTTGGCCGCCATAAAACCCTTGAGCTTCTTGGGATCCGACACCTTAAATGATATCCCGAACAACGGCTCTTCATCCGCCTTGACGGGACTTCGCAAGAAGTAAGCCAGCACCGGCTCGGATAGATCAATGCCGACGGAAGCGAGATCATCAAAAGCACCCTTGAAGGGAGGCGGCACCATATTCTCGAGCATCGACTTGGCTTGCGAGCTGCTTTTGCTTTTGTCGAGCAACTGCTTCAAATCCAATCTTGCCAAAGCCATAGCGTTGGACGGAACCCTATCCAAAAGACTCAAGGACTCCGAGGAATTGCCTGAAGATGCAGGTTGGGAATTCCCGTTTTCGGAGCCACCATCGTCCTTATCCTTTTCGGAATCATCGCCATCCGTGTCGGCACCGGCAACGTCTCCACCGGAGTCGTCATCTCCACCGGACCATGGAGCCCAAATCAACAAGCCGACGATCAAACAAGCGGCAACCCCTCCAATACTTGAAAATAAAATAATCTTCTTTTTCTTGGCAGCAGTAGCGGTAGCAGCCGCAGCCATTGCCTGAGCTTGGGCAACCTGTACTTGTTGATGCGCAGCTGCTTGGGCTTGTTGGGCGGAGGCTTGAGCCTTCGCCTGCACATCTTGCTGAGGTTGTTGCGGTTGAGCTTCAGGACCACCGGCATAGCCGGGCACTTGGGCAACAGTCACCCAGTTCTGGCCATCGTAACAGGCGTAATCCTGTTCGGTGAAGTGACCTTGCTGGACATATTCTCTGAGTTGATCAACGGTGTAAGGCCCGTAAGGCTGCCCATCCTTGTTAATGTGAATTTGCATAACTTTCTTTTGGTTAGCGGAAAACTATGATCTGTTTAAGAGATAAGGGCCTGAAAGAAGAATTCTATGAGGAATAAAATGTATGAAAGCTTGGCTTAGAGCTGGCTATGCACAAGGTTAAAATTATGAATTTCTGCAACCAGCATGTGTTGAGAATTTTCTATAGAGGTGGACATTTTTCAACGAGAAAGAATTTGCTGATTGGTGCGTATTTCGACAACTCAACCCAAGTAGCTTAGCTTAAAAAATAAATAATTTAAAGGATGTGAATAATTTCTCGTTACGTCTAAGGGAAAAAAAGTAAATACTCTTAAACCAATGAGCCAAATGACAGCAGAATCTCCACAAGCAATTTCAGAAAACCAGCGACCTCCGCTGGGCTATGTCCCGAATGAGTTCCCGCGGGAACTCACCCGCCATTACGTCTCCGCAACAGAGGAAGACATAAAGTCCATGCTCGAAACGGTGGGTGTTGAAAAACTCGAGGACCTATTCTCTCACGTTCCAAGCGAAGTCAGATTTCCAAAACCTTTGGAACTACCTGAAGAACTTTCCTATCAAGATCTACAGACAAGTCTGCACGGAATGTCCGGCAAAACGAAACTACGGACTTCTTTCCTAGGAGACGGTCTGCCCTCTTGGAAAGTCCATCCCGTAGTCTCCTATGTTTCAAACCTTAGGCCTCTGACCACTTCGTACACGCCCTACCAACCGGAACGAAGCCAAGGCACCTTGATGACGCATTGGATTTACCAATGCGTAATGAGTACCCTCACTGGGTTCGAAGCCGTCAATTCTTCCCTGTACGATCGTTCCATGGCAATCTTCGAAGCAATCTGTTGCGCCATTCGACTGAAGAGAGGCTCCACCACGGCCATCATCGCCGAAACCCTCTTCCCAGAAGATTTGGAAGTCTTGCGCACGCTGACAGTCGATACGGACATCACCCTTGTCTACTCTCCCATCAATCCTTCAACAGGTACAATCGATCTTTCCGAACTTCGCGAAAAAGCGGAAGCCGCAGGAAACGAACTCGCATGTATCGTATTCCCACAAGTAAACAGCTTAGGCCTGCTCGAGGGTGTGGATGAGTTGACGGACCTTGCCCGTGAACTGGGAGTCAGGTCCGTGGCCTGCGTGGACCCGATGCTTTTGGCCGCCGGCGGGCTCAAGCCACCGACTGAATTCGGTGAGGAGGGAGCAGACTTTCTGGCGGGCGAGGCCCAGCACATGGCAATACGGCCAAACTTCGGAGGCCCCGGACTAGGGGTGTTCGCCGCACGCCACAACGACAAGGTTCGCAATGTGGTTCGGACAACTCCAGGGCGCTTCGTAGGGAAAGCGAAGGATGAAGATGGTCGCGATTGCCTTGTCATGGTCCTCTCCACTCGGGAGCAACACATACGAAAAGAAAAAGCTACCTCCAACGTATGCTCCAATCAGGCATTTCTCGCTACCTTGGCCGGTGTCGCTACCCTTGCCAAGGGCGAAAGCGGCATGAAGGAGGCCTTGGCTTCAGCTCGCAAAAGCGCAGTCGAAACAGTGAATCGCCTTCTCCGCCTTAAAGGTATCGAATTGGCATTTTCTGACACCCCATTCTTCAACGAGGCACTCCTCCAACTCAACAAACCAGTCTCCGAAGTCATTGACCTTGGACGAAAGGCTGATCTCCACATCGGCATCGACGTTTCCGAACGTCTGTCAGAGAATACCCAAACAAACCTGTTGAAGATTTCCTTCAACGACTTATCGAGTGAAGAAGACCTCGACAAACTGGTGACCTTCTTCGAGACCATCTTCCCAGCAAACAAAGCCAGCTCGGACTCGCTACCAGAAATTCCGACCAGTCAACTGCGTGAAGGCACGACGGGGTTACCCGAAATCCCCGAAGCCGAGATTCGAGCCTATTACGGCAAGCTCGCCAAGCTAAACGTCAGCCCGGACGACGCCTGCTACCCCCTTGGTTCCTGCACCATGAAGTACAACCCTTTGGTGAACGACTGGGCGGCGGGACTTCCAGGTTTTGCGGAGGCTCACCCACAAGCTCCAGTCGAAGACATACAAGGACCGCTTGAAGTTCTATATGCTATTCAGGAATGGTTTTCAAAAATTACAGGTTTACCGGCAGTAACAACTCAGCCGGTTGCAGGAGCTCAAGGAGAACTCGTGGGGCTAAAGCTTTTTCAAGCCTATCATCGGGATCGCCTCGATAATGATCGCGACATCGTATTCATTCCGAAATCGGCTCATGGCACCAATTTTGCCACTGCCGTAATGGCAGGCTTCGACGCATCTCTCGGAATCGTACATCTGGAAGCCTTGCCAGATGGTCGGGTTGATCCGACAGACTTTGACAAAAAGCTAACCACTTACGGAAATCGCCTCTGCGGTGTAATGATAACCAACCCCAATACTTCGGGAGTTTTCGAAACCGACTTCAAAGCAATCGCAGAAAAAGTCCATGCTGCAGGAGGTCTCGTATACATGGACGGGGCAAACATGAACGCCATCGCGGGTCAAGTGAATCTGGAAGCTCTGGGCGTAGACGCCGTGCATAACAACCTCCACAAGACTTGGACGATCCCTCATGGCGGGGGAGGCCCAGGAGATGCGATCGTAGCAGTTTCCAAACGTTTGGCCGAATACTTGCCAGGTACGCAGGTGGAGAGAAAAGAGGATGGATTGCTGAGGCAAGTTCGTACGGACAAGTCGATCGGTTCATTTCATCGACACCATGGAAACTTCGGACACAAGGTAAGGGCACTGGCCTATCTGCTGCGCTTGGGAAAAGAAGGCATACCCCGCATGTCCGCGCTGGCCGTACTTTCCTCTCGCTACCTATTGGAAAAGCTAGAGGGAAGCTACCCCACCCTACCTAAAGGTGCAATCGGCACTCCGCGAATGCACGAATTCATTCTGACTTTGAACGATGAGGATTTTGCTAGCTTAGAGGCTGCTGGAATTCCAAGGTCCCAAGCCATACCGCAAGTAGGCAAGCTGTTCTTGGATTTCGGTTTCCATGCACCAACCGTAGCGTTCCCGGAGGTCTACGGCTTGATGATCGAGCCTACCGAGAGTTACACTAAGGCGGAATTGGACCGATTTGCCGAATCCGTAATCGCTATCCGGGAAATTATCCGCGAGTGCCCTCAAGCCCTTGTCTCCGCACCCCACTTCACCCCAATCGACCGCGTGAATGAAGTAGCCGCCAATCGAAAATTAATCCTTCAAGAGAAACTGGACTTCCTGCCCTCCATCCCGAGCAACAGAATGGCTGCATCCGAATTGCTCGAACTATCCATAAATGAAATTAAACAGCTTATACTTGGGCAGGTAAATTAAACAGGATAAGGTTTGACCCGAAGACAACATAACAGCATTTTTATGCACCTATCCAATGAGCAAAGAAAAGGAAGAAACTAAGCTGGTTTCCAGAAAAGGTATAATCGTTGATGCTATTCTAACGGTACTTTTCTTTCTTTTCATGCTTCAAGTGTTCAAGCCACATGTACCATCGAATGATCCGGACACGATCACTATTGTAGCCGCATACACTTCATTATCAATAACTGGCGTTTTCTGGTTCGCCGCAGGCATGCTGAGAGTGACTTGGGTAGACTGGCTTCGCCAAAAAAACAGGTCGCAATAGTTGCTGTTCAGAGCAAATCGGCATGCACTAAGGTCCATGCGTTGAACGAAAAGCTTCCATCAAGTTAATTAACGAATCCACAGGGCTAGCCACTAGGAAGATCCCATCTTCGTTTGATTCTTCCTTTAGAATAGAACCTGCCCGCCGAAGTCGTGCAACCAGATCATAGCGATCGTGCGGCACAAGATATTCTCGCTCTACGACGCCTTCTTTCAAGGTGTCCTCAAAGACAGTGGTCAAAGCCTCCAGTCCCTCCCCAGTAGTCGCACTTACAAAGATAGCGTCGGGATCCTTGAAACGGGCAGAGGCGCGCTCGATCTCGTCTTCGGCCAAATCGATCTTGTTGAAAACGGTAATGATCTTTTTTTCTACAATGCCCAATTCCTTTAGAACCAGAAGGGTCGTCTCCATTTGGTCTATTGCCTCTTCTGAGGAAAAGTCGACCACATGAATCAGAAAATCGGCGACCAAAGCTTCCTCGAGCGTTGCCTTGAAGGCATCAACCAAACGATGTGGAAGATTTCTTACGAAGCCGACGGTATCCGTAAGGACAAGACTACGCCCGGAAGGTAAACTCATCTTCCTGCTAGTTGGGTCCAATGTGGCGAAAAGTTTGTCTGCAACATAAATTGCAGAACCAGTCAACTTGTTAAGCAATGTGGATTTCCCTGCATTGGTATAGCCCACGATTGAAGCAGTGGGAACAGGCACACGACGACGACGCTTACGACTCACGGTGCGCTGGCGAATGACTTGAACAAGTTCTCGCTTGGTCGAGGCGATCTTGTCTCGAAGCATACGTTGGTCCAACTCGAGTTGGGCTTCCCCCTCGCCACGCTGGGTAACTCCACCTCCACGTTGCCTACCAAGGTGTGTCCAAGCACGACGAAGGCGAGGTAACGAGTATTCGAGGCGCGCCAATTCCACTTGCAGAACAGCTTCGCGAGTTTGGGCACGGTCGGCAAACACATCGATTATCACCTCGTGCCTATCGATAACTGCTCCATTGCACTCTTTTTCCCAATTTCTCTGCTGGCCAGGCGTAAGTTCATTATCGAACACAATAACATCGCAATTGGCAGCCTGAGCAAGGTCGAGGATTTCCTGTACCTTACCTTTTCCCAGCAGAAACTTAGGATGAGTCTTACGAGCTCGAGCCAATAACGAGCCAATGACCTCAATCCCGAGGTTCTCCACAAGCTCTTTCAATTCATCCAGCAATGAGAAAGCCCGAGGCTCATCCTCTTTTTGCCTGACGACCGAAACCAAAAAGGCTCGTTCCACTCGCCTAGGCTTTTCGCTTACCTCAAACACGTAATTCTACCAAGTGAAAGACAACAGCGAAAATGAAAGCGGGTCGATCTCGCAAAGGAGTCCGACCCGCTAAAATATAAGAACTTTTCAGGCTTAAAGCAAAATTTCAAAGTTGATTAACCTTGAACTGCGGCTTGAGCGGCTGCAAGACGAGCCGTGGGCACACGATAAGGAGAACAACTGACGTAGTGCAGACCAATCTTGTGACAGAACTTGACGCTTTCGGGATCTCCTCCGTGCTCTCCACAGATTCCAAGCTTGATATTCCGCCGGCCTTTCCTGCCAAGCTTTACCCCAGACTCCATAAGCTTGCCTACGCCACTCTGGTCGACACTGGCGAAGGGATTTTGAGCCAAGATATCAAGTTCGGTATAATTGGACAAAAAGCTCCCGGAGTCATCGCGGCTCATACCTAGAGCAGTCTGAGTTAGATCGTTGGTCCCGAAACTAAAGAACTGGGCGGTCTTGGCTATCTCGTCGGCAGTCAAGGCCGCTCTCGGAATCTCAATCATTGTGCCTACCAAATATTTCACCTTGGCTCCCTTGGCAGCAAAAACTTCCTTGGCCACTCGGTGAATGACTTCCACTTGAAGCTCAAGTTCCTTGGGAAAACCGACAAGCGGAACCATGATTTCAGGACTGACGTTGATTCCAGTAGATTGCACTTGAACGGCAGCCTCGAAAATAGCCCGGGCCTGCATTTCCGTAACCTCGGGGTATGAAATACCGAGACGACAGCCTCGGTGACCGAGCATTGGGTTGAACTCGTGAAGATCCTCAACGCGCTTCTTGATCGAAGCTAAGGAAACTCCGAGTTTTTTGGCAAGGTCACGCTGGGCAGCAGCATCATGAGGAAGGAACTCATGGAGCGGTGGATCCAGTAAACGGATGGTAGCCGGACGACCTTCGAGAGCCTTGAAAATTCCAGCAAAATCACGACGCTGATAGGGCAAGAGCTTCTTTAGAGCCTTGCGGCGAGCATCCTCTTCCTCGGCCAAAATCATTTCGCGCATAGCGTCGATCCGATTACCCTCGAAAAACATGTGCTCGGTACGACAAAGTCCAATTCCCGACGCCCCGAAAGCAATTGCATTGGCCACTTGGGACGGAGAGTCGGCATTAGTACGAACGCTCATCTTGGTGGCTTTTTCGCACCAGCCCATCAACTTTGAGAAATTCTGGTAATCGTTGCTCTTCTTGGGATCAAGTTTTTTATCTACGAGAACTTGTATGATCTCCGAAGGAGCTGTTTTAAGCTCGCCCGCAAACACCTCGCCGCTCGTACCATTGATGGAAAGGTAGTCACCTTCCTTGAAGGTCTTCCCACCGACCTTGACTGTACGAGCCTTGTAGTCGACTTCCAGGTCAGCAGCTCCACATACGCAAACCTTGCCCATTTGGCGGGCAACCAAGGCTGCATGAGAAGAGACACCTCCACGAGAGGTAAGAATACCTGAAGCGGCAATCATTCCGCGCAAGTCCTCGGGTGAGGTTTCAACACGAGTGAGCAATACGGAACCCTTCTTCGCCTCGATCACAGCTCGTTCCGCGTTAAGAAAGATACGCCCGCTAGCAGCACCGGGACCAGCAGGCAAACCTTTGCAAAGAAGATCTGCTTTCTTCGCCGCGGCAGCATCGAACACAGGAGACAACACTTGATCAAGTTGCTCGGCAGGAACACGAGTTATGGCCGTTTTCCAGTCAATAAGACGTTCTTTAACCATCTCAGCGGCAATCCGAACTGCAGCGAGCCCGGTACGCTTCCCATTACGCGTTTGAAGCATGTAAAGCTTTTCGTCCTCGATGGTAAACTCGAAATCCTGCATGTCCTTAAAATGCTTCTCGAGCTTCTTTTGTACGGCGACCAAACCCCTGTAAGCTTTGGGAAGAACACGCTTAAGCTGAGAGACGGGCCTAGGAGTACGAACACCAGCCACCACGTCTTCTCCTTGAGCATTAGTAAGGAATTCACCATAAAGCACCTTCTCGCCGCTCGCGGGATCACGAGTAAACCCAACGCCTGAACCGGATTTTTTTCCGGAATTACCGAAAACCATGGCCTGAACATTCACTGCGGTTCCCCACGAGGCCGGAATTCCGTATTTGCGACGGTAGACATCAGCCCTGTCGTTCATCCAGGAACCAAAAACAGCCCCGACAGAACCCCAAAGCTGCTCCCATGGGCAAGTTGGGAAATCACTCCCTGCACGCTCTCTAACCAATGACTTGAATCGAGAAACAAGTTCTTTCATTTGAGTTACGTTTAGACGATTATCATCAATCTCGCCTTTTTCCTTAGGGAAAAGTTCCTCCTTCAGACCGTCGATTACGCTTTCAAAGGGATCGTGTTCTTCGCCATCCAGCTTCTGAACACCCATCACAACATCGCCGTACATTTGGATAAAACGCCTGTAGCAATCCCATGCAAAACGAGAATTTCCGGAAGACGCGGCAAGAGCCTCAACCGTGTCATCATTCAAGCCGAGGTTGAGAATGGTGTCCATCATGCCCGGCATGGAGTCACGAGCACCGGAACGAACCGAGAGAAGGAGGGGTTTTTTTAGATCACCTAGCTTCTTTCCAAGTTGTTTCTCAGTAAGTGCAACGGACTTGCGAACCTGTGCTTCTAAAACATCCGGGTAATTATTGCCATTCGCGTAGAAATGAGTGCAAACCTCAGTCGTAATAGTAAACCCAGGGGGGACCGGCAACCCCATGCGAGCCATTTCGGCCAAGTTCGCACCCTTGCCACCAAGGAGAGAACGTTGGGTGGCGTCTCCATCGGTCTTTTTGCCAAAGTCATAAACGTACTTCAGCGCAGGTGATTTTGATTTCTTAACTTTCTTTTTTTGCTTTTTAGCCATGTTTGGTGCGGGTTTATATAAAAATTAACAGTAAATTGTGAAAAATTCAGATGGGCGTTTGGGGTGGAGCTTTATGGGAAAATTACTAGATGTAATAAATGTCATTCTAGAGGATATTGTCAACGTGCTACTTCCATCATCTCAACACGCTTAAATTGATAAAATAGTTTTGCCAATTCACCCCTTTTAAGGCTTAGAATGTAAGGTTTCAGATAACCTTTCCATCGAGAGCATTACTTGAATTGCCATTGCGATGAGTGACCAAGAACCAGTTGAAGAACACAGACCGAAAAGCTTTGCGGAGCGTTTCCGTGATGACGGCTTGCTGGGAGCGCTGAAACCAAAAGCAAAAAAGAAAGCGGATCCCAACCAGATGCACTTCCTCGAACACCTCGAAGATTTGCGATGGGTAATTTTCAAGTGTGCTCTATCCTTTATCATTGGATGCGTAGGGGTTGCCGTATTCATTGACGAATCAGTCCAGATTCTCCAGCAACCATTGGTTACGGCCGTGGACGACTTTGGAGAAATCGACGTCGACCTTCAAGGGATCGGCCTCGAGCAATATATCGAACCTCTCCACGACAAGGACGTCGATCTTGGTACTTTAAGAAACGCTGACGAACAGACGCTAATGGAATGGGGCATAGACGACCCACACCACAGGACTCGCATTCTTTCACATTTCAAAGCCGGTCAGAACCGGCACCTCCTTCAGGTCATCCGTTCTTATTCTCCCATTTTTATTGCAATGAAGATATGTTTTTTGGGCGGCTTGGGGATTTCCTTGCCCTTTATTTTCTACTTCATCGGGGGATTCGTGGTACCCGGATTGACCATAAAGGAAAAATCCGTGCTCTTGCCCGGTTGCGTGGTGGCCTTTTTACTATTCATTGCGGGAGCGGCAATGACCTATTTCATCATTCTGCCCTTCTCACTGGCCTTTACCATTGAGTTCACCTTCGACGTACTCGGACTCGACACCTACAGACCGGAAGCGGGCAACTATTACAGTACGGTAATTTGGATGACCTTCGCCGTGGGTCTTGCATTCGAATTCCCTCTTATCATCGTACTGCTCACTTGGATTGGGGTTCTTTCAGTAGAAAAACTGAGAAGCAATCGGCGAATGGTATTTGTCATTCTCATGATTTCGGCTGCGCTTATCACCCCTGGCGGAGATCCGGTAAGCCTTAGTATTCCCACAATCCCTCTTTACGTACTGTACGAGCTTTCCATTATCTCGGGCTCCTTTATCGAGCGCAGGCGAAAGAAAAAGGAATGGCAAGAATGGGACGAAGACATCGATGGACCGCGACCCGATAAACCGGACATCGGGATGGGCTTGAACAAAAAATTCATAGCCGTGATCGTACTCGTCGCAGGAACCTTGGCCTGGGTAGCCGTTAACAAAAAAGAGCAGTTCTCGGATTTTATCGATGCGGCGAGAGATTTCGGCAGTTTTGGCGGAAAAGAAGAAAACAACGGCAAAGCGAAAGTTAACTTGCCGAAAAACCTAAATACCCAGCAACCTTTAACGGAGATGGAAGGAACGTCATCCACCAACGAAGAAAATATCAATTTAAAGATCGGTTCCACACTCCGGTTGCGCCTTCAACTTCCCTCTCGCGTTGACTTAAACAGTACCGAAGCCAATAGAACCCTCCTTTTTGAAGCACAGGTATTGGGAATCAATCCAACGGAGAAGCCTCATCCTGAGAGCAATGAATCGAAATAAACACGATCCAACTCGGTAGTGCGAAAAATGCGGTCCTAAAACGCCCGAAAACAGCAAGTAGCTAAGCTCTAAAAAGGGTGGAAAATCCGAAGACTGTGAAGAATCAGTCTGATTCCCTGAATTAAATAATTATTGGCTATAAGCAAATTAGGTTAATAATGTTGACGAGATCGAGGATTGCACCATGTAAGATGGTTATGGATCGGAAAAAAATCAAGGCTTTTGGAATAGTACTTAAAAAAGAGCGGAAGATAAGGGGTTTCACTCAAGGCCAATTGGCAAAGGAGTCCGGCGTGGCCACTTCCATTGTGAACGACGTAGAAAACGGCATTCGACACGCCGGAATAAAGAGCTTGGCAAAAATAGCCAAGGGTTTGGGATTAACGGATGAGCGAACTTTGAGTTTTCTTTTGGAGGGCATTGTTTTCTCCAAGCGTGATCAGGTTTTGCCTGATTTGGACAATTATCACCCCGTGCTTTACAACTTCCTACCCTATTCACTGCGGCGACAGGGAATAAACTCTGAGGAAATAAAAGATGTATTTCCCCCGACCACGGCCGGAGCTCCATTAGAGATTCACTTGAAGAATGGCTCGGTAATCTCGATTAAAATAGCCTTCAAGGTAACCTCTTCGATCCAATATCCATCTTCCAAAGGAGAGGATGATGACAAATGACTGATGCCCGAAGTACGGTACGAATCGACAAATGGTTATGGGCGACAAGGGTGTTCAAGACACGTACATTGGCCATCGAGTCCTGTAAGGCAGGGAAGGTAAAGATAGGAGACCTGAAAGCCAAACCCTCCCGAGAAGTAACTCCAGGCGACATCATAACTGTGAGGAAAGACGGGGTGAGCAAGACCCTAGAAGTGATCGCAATTTTAGAGAAACGCGTAGGAGCTAAAACCGTGGCAGAGTACCTAAAAGATCTAACGCCGGAGGAAGACTACGCAACCGCCAGAGAACATCGCAGAGCGATGCCTAGATTTAGTCGGAGCTCAATTACGCCCCGCCCCACAAGGAAGGAGAGGCAAGCTTGGGAGGAATTTTTCGCCAATGAAAACTAGTAGCTCGGTTCTTCAATCCGCTCAATCGCAAAAAAGTACAACTCCCGAACTCCTTGAGTTGGCAAACTCCGCTTAATCGCCATCCAAAATACGACCGAGGCCACCAAGAACGGAACCTTCTCCTTGGGACTTGCCACCAACCGAAGGAGCCGATTGCAAGATGCGATCCGCCAAACGAGAAAACGGGAGACTTTGCAACCAAACGGTCCCATGCCCACTTAGCGTAGCGAGAAAAATGCCTTCTCCACCAAAAAACATAGACTTGAGGCCACCGGCCATTTGGATGTCGTAATCAACACCCGACGTAAAGGCCACGATGCAACCGGTGTCCACCCGAAGAGTTTGACCATTCAACTCCTTTCTTACAACAGTGCCTCCGGCGTGGGAAAAAGCCATGCCGTCTCCCTTGAGTTTTGCAGAATAAAGCCTTCTCCGCCGAAGAAGCCTGCCCCAATTCGCTTCTGAAAAGCAATGGAAACCTCCGTGCCATGGGCAGCGCAAAGAAAAGAGTCTTTTTGGCAAAACACCTCCTTTCCTAGTTCGGACATATTCAGGTCTAGAATCTTGCCGGGATAGGGAGCCGCAAAAGCTACGCGCCTCTTACCGGATCCCTTATTGGTAAAATGGGTCAAGAAGATCGATTCACCTGTCAGAACACGCTTGCCTGCACTAAGAAGTTTGCCGAAGAGTCCTTCATTTGGGCGGGAACCATCTCCCATTTTTGCCTCAAAGGAAATCCCGTCTTCCATATAATTCATGGCACCGGCCTCGGCAATGACGGTTTCTCCGGGATCCAGTTCAACCTCGACAACCTGAAGGTCGTCACCAATCACTTCGAAATCGATTTCATCGCAACTGATTGAACCCGTCGAGACAACCGGGACGGCAGCAATGTCACCAGTTACCTCGGAAGGCGGGAGCAAGACCGAATCGGATAAGGGAGGTGGCGACGAGGGTGCACTCTGAAGAGGCGATACTTGAGGCGAATCTGAAAGAATACTGGAAAAAGTCGACCATTCGGCCGCTCCGACTGCGGCAATCTCCGTATCATCCTTAATCTCTCCATTTGCATGAAACTTACGAAGCGTTTCTTCCCCTAATGGTCCAGCCGTCTTCCCATTTGAATCGATGTAATAGTACTGCATAGGCTTCTCCATAAAAACAAAAGGTTCATTTTTAAACAAACATAATTAAAAGGTAAAATGGCAAAATGAAATCTGATTTTCAGCGTTTTATCGGCCAAGCAAAACCTTAAAAACCTCTTGCAACCTTTTCGTGCGGGAGACAGTATAAATAAAAAAGCTATGAAAACACCATTCTCTCTCTTCATTTGCATTTCTCTCCTAGCCTTATTTTTTGGTTGCGTCAGTTCGACGCAGCTGACGACCGACGAACAAACGGTCATGCTCCACTGGCTCGATCAAGGGAACGATGGCAATATTCGTCTAGTCGGCGGGGAAGGCAATGCAACAGAGGAATCCCCTGTTTTTACAGGTCGAGCAATTGAGACTTTCGAGCAAAGTCCAACAAAATCAATCTCTTCTTGGCATGCAGGAAAACGACATGGATTCACCACTGAATACTATTACAATGGTCGCAAACGGCGCGAAATTTCCTTTTATAACGGGGAACGGGACGGTCCTTCCAGAGAATTCAGAATGACAGGAGAATTGTTAAGGGAAGAGAACTATCGGAAAGGAAAGCTAAACGGCGTGAAGGCGGAATGGTTTCCAAATGGGAACAAGGCTTTCGCTGTTGAATTGCGCGACGAAAAACCACACGGTGAAGCACTTGAGTGGTATGAGGATGGTCGCCGAAAATCCTCCACGATTTATCGGCATGGACTTCGCGAGGGACCTGCCTCCGAATGGTATCCCACGGGGCAACCAAAGTTCCGCATTTATTACCAACGCGACGAGATGCACGGCATTCGCACAGTTTGGTACGAGAATGGGAAGCAACGCCTTGTGGCAAGCTTCGTTAAAGACAAAAAAGAGGGGAATGCAAAAGGTTGGTTTGAAAACGGACAGCAAGCATTCGACTACAATTGGCAAGGTGACAAAGAGCATGGCATTTGCTCCGAATGGGATGAGAGCGGCAAAAAAAC
>MDTG01147028.1_pt1 | contig 19233 bp, 10 predicted proteins | sample 811421 | NCBI WGS metagenome assembly MDTG01 (sample SAMN05326645, study PRJNA326480) | marine metagenome | isolation source: seawater | place: Pacific Ocean: South East | collected 2011
CCAGCAGACTTGAAGAAAAAATTAATTAAAATGATGGAAAATTCAAATTATCCAAATTTTATAATTATGAACAAGCAAATATCAACTTGGAATGTTTTAGAGTCTTTAAAAAAAGATAATATAATTTATGGGTCAACAGAAGAGTTCTTTCCTAAAAGTAATCTATTTCCCGATTTTTTAAAAAAAACAAATTTAATTGCAATTGTAGATAGGATAGTTGTAATTGCTATTTTAGCTGTTGGAATGACATTTGTTATAATTACAGGAGGTATAGATCTTTCAGTTGGAAGTTTAATAGCAGTATCAGCGGTTGTTGGAACAAGCATAATGAAATCTATGGGCGGAGTAAATGCTTCAGCTGAAATCGTATTTATTGGATTTGTTTTGGGCATTTTATCAACAATCATTATTGGAGGTATAGGTGGTTTTATAGTAGCCTTTTTTAAAGTACCTTCTTTTATTACTACTCTAGCAATTATGTTAATTGGCCGTGGTTTGGCTTTTATGATTACAGATGGTTTTTCAATTTATCAGGTTCCTCAGTCATTAATATGGCTTGGACAAGCTTCTTCTTTTGGTTTACCTAATACGGTGATTTTTTTAATAATTTTATATTTATTAGCTCATTTTTTTCTGTCTAGAACAAGAATTGGAAGGTACATTTATGCAGTAGGAGGAAATGAAGAAGCTGCTAGGCTATCAGGTGTTCCTGTAAGTTTTATCAAAATATTTGTTTTTTTAATATGTGGTTTTACTGCTGGATTAGGAGGATGTATACAAGCTTCACAACTAAATTCAGGAACGCCAAATATGGGTATTATGTATGAGTTATACGTTATAGCAGCTGTGGTTGTTGGAGGTACAACTTTATCAGGTGGGTCTGGAAAAATTTTAGGAACGCTCATTGGTGTTTTTGTTATTTCAGTCATTCAAAATGGTATGAATTTAATTGGAATTGAGAGTTATACTCAGCAGGTAGTTTTGGGTTTGGTAATTTTGATTGCTGTTATCATAGATAAATCCAAATCACATAATTTTTTTGTAAAATTTTTTAATAAAATAGGTTAAAAATTATGATTTATATAAAAAAATGTTTTTTAATTATTCTAGTAGTTCTTTGTTCATGTACGAATTCAAATACTAAATATATTGGAAGAATCGGTATGACATGCATGGATTTAACCAATCCATTTTTTAAGTTAATAGCTAATGTTATGGAAGAAGAAGCATTAAAAAAAGGTTTTCAATTGGTTGCATTATCAGGAGATCAAGACCCAGCCAAACAAAATAATCAAATTATTGATTTTGCTGTTCAAGGCTATGATGCTATTTTTTTAAACCCAGTTGATTCTAAATCATCCGGTGAGGGGGTAAAAAAAGCTTATTCTTTAGGTGTTCCTGTTTTCACTTTTGATGTACAGGTTACAGATGAAGAAGCCTCAAGCTTGATTTTTTCTCATATAGGAAGTGACAACTATCAAGGAGGACAACTTGCAGCTGAAAGCATGATGAAAGTTACTGGTGATATTGGAGATATCGCTATATTAAGTTTACCTAGAATAACTTCATGTAAATTAAGAGTTGATGGATTTAGAGATTATTTAAAAGAAAACAATAGCAGAATTAGAATAGTTACAGAGCTTTCTGGAGAAGGAAGCAGAGATGAGGGTTTTAGGGTTGCAACTGATATTTTACAAGCATACCCAGATATAGTTGGAATATTTGCAATTAATGACCCATCGGCATTAGGTGCATATTCTGCAGTAAAAAAAGCTGGAAAATCAGAACAAATTAAAATTGTTGGTTTTGATGCTTCCCCAGCGGGAAAACAAGCGGTTTTTGAAGAGCAAATAGTTGATTCACCCCAGCAATTCCCTAGAAAAATGGCTGTTGGTACAGTAAATGCTTTCTTTGAGTATTTAGATGGAAACCCCTTGCCTAAGAACTCATTTATTCCATGTGAACATTATTACCATGAAAATTCTATTAATGATAAAAGTAGAATTAATGAAGAATGGTAATTTATGTATAGTTAAAAATTTTTTAATATTAAATAAATACAATTTCTTTTAACCATAAGTATAATTTTCATGTTTATAACTATATAAAGTTATATTAAAAATATAAATATTAAATAAAAATAACTTGACATTGAATAGGAAGTTATATTAATTTGAATTATTAATGTGTTTATTAAAAATTTAATGTAAAAACATAGTTTTTTGTAATAAATTTAATTAAAACTTTATTTGTATGAAAAATTATTAAATATGGAGAAATAATGAAAATATCCAAGATTGCTTTTATATTTGTAACTTTTTTTATTTTTCAAAATTTATATTCTCAATCTTCAATATCAGGAACAATATCTGATAAAAATGGTGCACCATTACCATATGCAGATATTGTTATTGTAGGTACCAATTATGGTTCGTCTGCAAATGATAACGGTGAATATTCAATTTCCCTACCTGATAATTTTATTCAAGGACAAAGTATTACTCTATCAGCTCAATTTATAGGTTATATTAAGAGTGAAAAAGCAGTTGTATTATCTTCGGGTGAATCAATAGAAAATTTTACCCTTGAAGCTGATGTTATCGGAATGGACCAGGTCGTAGTTACTGGATTGGGTATATCTAAAGAAAAAAAAGCTGTTGGCTATTCAGTACAAGATGTAACGGCAGAAGAATTAAATATGGTTCCACAATCCAATATAGCTGATGCTCTTTCAGGAAAAGTTGCAGGTGTTCAAGTTTTGGGTTCTGCTGGAGCTGCAATAGGAGGTTCTGCAAAAATTAGATTAAGAGGTGCTAATGGTCTGTCAGATGCTCAACCATTATGGGTAGTAGATGGAACTCCAATAGATAATAGATCTTTTTCGAGTGCATATGAAGGAAGAGATTATGGTAATTTAGCTAATGATATTAATATAAATGATGTAGAATCTATTTCTGTATTAAAAGGAGCTTCTGCCTCTGCGCTTTATGGTACTAGAGCAGCTAACGGAGTTATTTTAGTTACCACAAAAAAAGGTGGTGCAAATAAAGATGGAATAGGTTTTTCATACTCATCAACAAGTTCATATGATGATATTTTGATTTTACCTGAATACCAAAATGAATATGCAGGTGGATATACTCAATCTTGGTTGACTGAAATTGACCCTGAAGATGGATTAGAATACAATGTTTTAAATTATGCAGCAGATGAGAGCTGGGGACCCAAAATGGATGGAACCTTATATAGACCATGGTGGTCTTGGATACATGATGATTTTGATGGTGATGGAGTAGATGATTATGGAACTCAAATTCCCTTAGAGCCTCAACCAGATAATGTTAAAAATTTTTTAAATCAAGGTATAAATCAAATCCATAATTTTGCTTTAGATGGTGGTAATGATATTTCATCATTTCGTCTTTCATTTAAAATAGAAGATGGAAAAGGTGTTATACCAAACTCAAAATTAAATAAATCATCCCTTGGATTTAATGGTTCATTAGATTTAACAGGTAAACTTAGTTCTTCTGTAAGTTTTAATTATGCAAACACTCAAGGTTTTGGAAGACCTGCAAGTGGTTATAGTCCATTGGTTGGAAACCCAATACAATCATTTAATCAATGGTTTCAAAGACAGCTTGATATGGATAAATTAAAAAAATATAAAGCAGATGATGGTAGCATTTATTCATGGAATTTAAGATCTGCAACAAATTTGAGACCATTATATTGGGATAGTCCGTATTTTAGTTATTTTGAAAATGTTTCAGAAGATGAGAGAAACAGATTATATGGTAATTTTTCATTAGTTTATAAAGCAACTCAAAATCTTTCATTGATGGGAGTGGTAAGATCAGATCAATATGATTTTTTAGTCGAGGATAGAATAGCATCTGGAGGTTTAGAACAAGATTGGTATTCTATGGCAAAAAGGTCTCAAAATGAAATGAATTATGAGATAACTGCCAATTATAGTCAAGACCTAGGTTTTTTAAGTTTTAGCGGTTTGGTTGGAGGAAATATTATGAATAGAGTATATAGTTCAAATATTTCTCAAACAAGTGGTGGCTTAAGTTTACCAGGTTATTATAATATTGATGCATCTGTAGATAGACCATCTGTTACGACTTATACTGAAGAAAAAGAAATAAGATCAACATTTGGTTCAGCAACTTTTAATTTTGCTGGTATTTATTATTTGGATGCTACTTTGAGAAATGACATTTCTTCTTCACTGCCATCATCAAATAATTCTTATAACTATTACAGTTTATCAAATTCTTTTGTATTTACAAGTCTATTTAGTATTCCTTTTGTATCATTTGGTAAAATTAGAGCTTCAGTTGCTCAAGTTGGAAGTGATACTGATCCATATAATGTAGGTTTAACTTATAGTGTTGGTACCCCGTACGGATCAAATCCTACTCTTGCAGTGCCGAACACATTACCAAACCCAGATCTAAAACCTTCAATCAATAGTGATACAGAATTTGGAATTGATCTAAGATTTTTAAATAATCTTTTTAGGTTAGATATTACATCATATACTCAAGAGAAAAAAGATGATATTATACCTTTAACTGTTCCTGGTGCATCTGGTTATTCAACAACATTGGTTAATGCAGGAAAATTCACTACAACCGGAACTGAATACTTGATTGGATTTAATCCAATAAGGACGAAAGATATCGATTTAGACTTTACACTAAATTATGCAACATCAGAATCACAAGTTGATGAACTTGCAGAGGGTATGGAAGCCAGACAATTATTTAGAGCATATTGGGGCACTTTTTTATTTGCTAAAGTTGGAGAAGAATGGGGTGCTATAAAGGGAGCAGGTTATCAACAACATGAAAATGGTGAAAGAATCATTACTGATGGTAATTATGTGACAGAAAATAATAAATGGTTAGGATATGTATTACCAGATGCAACAGGAGGATTCAGAATCGATGCTAAATTTAAAGGTTTGTCTATAGGTGCATTCTTTGATTTTCAAGTTGGTGGTCAATTTTATTCATTAACAAGACAATGGGGTATTTACTCAGGTATGACTTCAAACACTACAGGAAATAATGAATTGGGTAATCCAGTTAGAGATCCTGTTCTTACATCTGATGGAAGTGAAGTAACTTGGGTTGATTATGATGATGCAGCATCAAACTCTGGAGGAGTTGTTCTTGAAGGTGTAGATGAAGAAGGTAATCCAGTAAAAGTATTACGTGATGCAGTTTCAGTAGCAGCAAATTCATATTATAAAAGAAGTGAAGAAAATTTATTAGATGCAAGTTATACTCGTTTTAGAGAATTTAGAGTTGGATATGACATTCCCTCAAGCATTCTTGAAAGTTTGCCATTATCTAATTTGAATTTATCAGTTTCTATTAGAAATGTAGCTATGTTAAGCAGTGCTGAAAAAGGAATAGATCCAACTACTGCATCAAATGGTCAGGGTAGTGGATATAGTTATTGGGAGGGCGGTGTTTTACCAAGCACTAGAACGGTCTCATTCAATATTAATGTAAAATTTTAGTTGGAAAGGATATTTTAATGAAAAACTTAATAAGTAAGTTTCTAATTTTATTTTTTTTAATAGTTGGATGTAGCGATGACTTTGGTGATATGAATGTTGATCCAAATAATCCTTCTACAGCAATTCCGGATCTTTTACTAACACAGTCAATTACTCAAATGAGTGGAGTTGCAGGGGCAGTTACACCCGTTTTGTATGTTCAATATATGTCTGAAACACAATATACTGAGGAATCAAGATATAATACGATTCAATTTGACTTCAATCCCTGGTATACTGGGCCTTTAGCTGATTTACAATCGATCATTGATAGTGAAGATGCTACCGCTAATTATAAAGCCGCAGCTAAAATTCTAAAAGGTTATTATTTGTCTATGATGACAGATAGATGGGGAATGATACCCTATTCTCAAGCATTACAAGGTGGCGATAATTTTTCACCTGTTTATGATAGTCAAGAATCAATATATAAAGGCATAATCAGTGATATCGCTATAGCTGTAACGGAATTTGACGATAACAGTTCTCTAAATGGTGATATACTTTTTAGTGGTGTTACAAGTGATTGGCAAAAATTTGGCAATACTATTAGAATGATTATGGCTTTGAGACTTTCAGATATTGATGAATTATATGCATCAGCCGAATTTTCTAATGCAGTTGATGCAGGTGTTATTGATTCAGATGTTATGTATTATCATTTAGCTGAAGATGCAAATGCATCTCCATGGTATGTAAGATTTATTACTAGAACTGATTATGCAATATCAAATACTATTGCGGATACTATGCAAGCTTCCAACGATGCTAGATTAACAGCCTTTGCTGATCCTGTACCTGATTTGGATAATGGTGATGCTACAACTACTCTTGATGAAATTGTTGGAATGAAATATGGAATTTCAAATAATCAGGCCGGAGCAATAACTAATTCTGAAATTTCATTTCCAGGCGCATCTATAAGATCTCAAGATTCTCCTTTACCAATATATACTATTGCTCAGGTACATCTTTCAATGGCAGAAGCAATTGAAAGAGGGTGGATTGCTGGAGATGCTCAAGAGGAGTACGAAAGTGGCATCAAATCCTCTTGGAACCAATGGGGAGTAGGTGAACCAGGTGAATATTTAAATCAAGAAGGAGTTTCCTACTCCTCAGATAATTGGGAGAAATTAATTGGATATCAAAAATGGATAGCTGCATTTCCAAGTGGTTATGAAGCATGGTCTGAATGGAGAAGATTAGATTATCCTGAATTGGAACCAGCACCTGGAGCAGACCAAAATTTAAATATTCCTTTAAGACAAGCTTACCCTACCTCTGAAACAGAATTGAATGCAACTAACTATGATAATGCTATTGCAATTCAAGGAACAGATGATTTATATACCAAAATGTGGTGGGATACAAAATAAACAAGTATATAATTTAAGTTATCAAAAGCCGGTATAATAAATACCGGTTTTTTTTTTTATTATTTATTAAACAAAAGTAAATTAAGTTTAAAATCATTAAACTAATCTTATGAAAAATTTTTACATATTATTAATTCTAATTTTTATTGGTTGTTCAAATAATCAGAGAACTTTTAATGAAATAGAAATTGATCAACTCTTTAGATCAAAAAATTTGGGTTTAGCTTATATTGAAGAAAGTAAACTTGAAGATGCGATAGTTGAATTTGAAAAAATATTAACTATTAATCCAAACGAATCAATGGCATATGGAAATTTAGCTTTGATTTATTTTCGTACGGGAGACTTGGATAAAGCCAAACTTTTAATCAAAAAATCAGAAAGTTTAAACAATAAAAATTCTGATATTAAGTTAATTAATTCAGAAATATTACTCGCAGAAAATCAGAATAAAAAAGCTATTAAAATTTTGGAGAATACATTGATTAATTCTCCCAAAAATATTAGAGTTTTGTTTAAACTTGCAGAAATTCATGGGTTATTATATCAAATAAATAATAATCAGGATGATTTAATTGCTAGGTCAAAATATTTGAAAAAGATTGTTGATTTAGAATATGTTAATTTAGCCGTTTTAATACAATATATTGAGTCAAACTTTAAAATTGGAAACCTTAAAAATGCAAAATATTATTTTGATAATTTATATCAGTTATTACCAGAACTAACCAGTAGAGAAGAAAATCTTGTTTCTAAAATCTTTAATGAAATTTTTGATGAAAATGTCGAAAACGCATTGAGATTTTATATTGGATTTTCAAATTTGATGAAAACAAAAAATAGATATCAAGCAGATCTTGATGAAATAAAATCTCAAGGTCTTACTCTAGTTGGGTTTCCAATCGAGGATTTTTTATCAAGTGATTTTACTTTAGATATTTCACAATCAAATAAAAATAATATTAATTTTGAAAGTTTAGACTCCCTTGATTTTAGTAAAAGATTTGATGTAATTGATGATTTTTTTATCATAGATTTAAATTTTGATGGCGAAGACGAAATTTTTATAATTGGAAAGTTTGCAAATCAAATTAAATCAGAAATACTATCTTTAAAAAACTTCAACGATACATCTATTATTTTTGAAGAAACAATTTCATCACAAATTAGATTTTTTGATTTTAAGGATTTAGATAATAATGGTTTTCTTGATCTAATTTTAACTTTTCAAAATGAAACACAAGTTTTTTATAATACTGAATTACACTTTTCAAAAAAATTTATAATCTCAAAAGGATTTAGTACAAATAAAACTCTTTTTGGTGACTTTGATCATGATGGTGATTTGGACATGTTTTTTTTAAACGATGGTATGAATTCTTTCTTAAGAAATAATTCTGACGGAACATTTACAAATAATTCTGATAAATTGAATATTTCACTTGAAGATTTAAATAGTATTGACGGTGATATTTCAGATTTTGATAATGATGGTGACCTAGATATAGTAATAATTAATTCTAATGGTTCAATCAATCTTTTATCAAATCAAAGACATGGAAAGTTCATTGATAAAGGGAAAAACATAAGTCTAGATTCTAACTTAAATTTTATTCAATCTGAGGATTTAGATAATGATGGATTTTTTGATTTTATAATTCAAGAAAAAAATAAAATTAAAATTTTTAAAAATTTAGGTGATTGGAATTTTACTAATTCTTTTAATTTTCAATTTGAATCAAACATAAAAAATACTGATAAAACATTCATTTATGATTTTAATAATGACGCAAAACTTGAAATTTTAAATTTAAATGAAAATTCTATTTATAAACTACAATCAAATGGAAATTATGAAATTGATAACTTAATAGATTTAAAAAATCATGATTATAATATTTCCCAAGCAGTAGATTTTGATTTAGATGGAAAAATTGATTTAGTATTTATAAAAGAAAATAAAATTGAAATTTTTAAAAACACATCTCAAAATTTAAATAAATTTGTTAATATTAAGTTGACCGGACTCAGAGTAGGTAGCGGAAAAAACAATTATTTTGGTATAGGCTCAAAAATTGAAATTAAATCTGGAAAAACTTATCAAACAAAAATAGTCAAAAATATAAATACGCACTTTGGCCTAAATTCTGAAGATGTTGATGTTATGCGTATAGTTTGGACAAATGGATATCCGCAAAATGTTATTAATCCTGAAATAAACCAAGATGTTGTCGAGAAACAAGAACTAAAAGGATCTTGTCCTTATTTATATGCTTGGAATGGAAGCAAGTTTGAATTTGTTAAAGATATTTTTTGGAGGAATGCTTTGGGAATGCCTCTTGGAATAATGTCTTCAGGAGATATGGCTTATGCCTTTCATCATTCAACTGATGAATATGTTAAAATACCAAGCAAATATTTGAAACCAAAAGATGAAAATTATCTTTTGAAGGTTTCAATGGAGTTATGGGAAACAGCTTACTATGATAATATGAGACTTCATGTAATAGATCATCCAAAGAACACTTTTATTTATGTTGATGAAAAGTTTCTACCTTATCCAAAACTAGAAAAAAAGATTTTTAGTTTTTCAGAAAAAAAATATCCTATTTCGGTATTTGATGGAGAAGGTAATGATTTATTAAAATATGTTATCGAAAAAGATTATAATTTCATATCAAATCTAATACCCTCAAAATACCAAGGTACAACCAAACCACATGATTTAATCATTGATTTAGGTCAAATTAATAACCCAAAGAATATTCAGTTATACTTACATGGTTGGTTATTTCCTACTGATGCATCATTGAATGTTAAAATAAGTCAAGAAAAGACCTTTTCAATAAAAAGTCCTTCGATTGAAATTTTGGATGATAATAATCAATGGATTACAATTGAAGAAAATATATTTTTTCCAAATGGAAAAGATAAAACTTGCATAATTGATCTTTCAAATAAATTTCTTACTGATATTTATAAAATTAAAATTAGCACTTCAATGGCTATCTACTGGGATGAGATTTTCTTTGCTGAAAATGATACAAATATAAAGTTTGTAGAAACTATTCTAAATCCAACAAAAACTGAACTTGAATATAGAGGTTATTCTAAAAAATATTTACAAAGCAATATTAAAGGTCTAGATTATCCATCCTTTTATGAAGTAGAAAAGTTTCCAAAATGGAGAGATTTAAAAGGGAATTATACTAAATATGGTGATGTAAACACCTTGATTACCCAGTCAGACAATAAATATGTTATTATGAACTCAGGTGATGTTTTGACAATTAATTTTCCAGCAAAACTCGTTCCAAATTTAAAAGAAGATTGGACAAGAGATTATTTGCTTTACAGTGATGGTTGGCTTAAAGATGGTGATATGAATACTTTAACAGGAAACACATTGAACCCTATGCCTTTTCATGAAATGAAAGGATTTCCAGAAGATAGTTTAAATTATTTTTATTCAGAAGAATTAATTGAATATAATAAAAATTTTAATTCAAGAATAATTGATGATAAGAATTTTAGAAATTATATTAAACAAAATAATTAAAAATATTTATCTTGAATTGAATCTTTAATTTCTAGACAAATTTTATAATTCGATTTCCAATTTCCCCAAAAACAAGGTAAAACTCCAACAGCAGTTGAAGTAATAAATGCCTCATCCATTAAATTAATATCTTTCAATAAAATATTTTTTAATGAGATATCATAATTTAAACTTTTTGCGGCTTCTAGAACAGTCTCTCGCATGATTCCTGGTAAAACCCCAAGCTTTGTTGAAGGAGTGAATATAATTTGATTTTTAATAAAAAAGATGTTTCTAACTGCACATTCAGTTATTACTTGTTCATGATTATAAAAAACAGGTTCAAAAAACCCATCGTTTGCTGCTTCCCTTTTAGCTAACATATTACCTAAATAGTTTAATGATTTAATCTGTGGGTGAAATCTTACAATAGGAAAAATCTTTTCAGAATAAAATTTTACTTTTACAGCATTCATTGATGAGAAAACCATACTTCTAATTGAAATATAAATATTTAAATCACAATTAAAATCCCAAGGATCATCTTTGATATTTCCTATAGTAATTGTAATTCGAATTAATCCACTGTTAATTTTATTTTTTTCTATTATTTGCTCAAGTAATGAAAGTATTTCCTTATAGGATTTATTAAAATTAATTTTAATATTTGATAAACCATTTGATAATCTTTCATAATGTTTATCAGGTCTGAAAAGTTTTTTATTTTCAAACCTTATAGTTTCAAAAAGTCCATAACCCCTTTGAAAACCTGCATCTTCATGAGGAATATTAGCATCTTTTTTTGATACCCATTCACCGTTAATATAAAATATTTTTTTTGAATCCATTTATGCTTTTAAGTTAATTAGATTGGTAATTTATTCAATTTTAAGTTTTATTGCTTTTATTTTAATTTAATAAAGATAATATTTTTGTTTTTTGGATAGCCTCCAACCATTCATTTTTAGGTGTTGAACCCCAAGTAATTCCTCCTCCAACAGGATATACACCAATTTTATTTTTTATTTTTAATGTTCTTATAGCAATATTCAAGTTGATATTTCCTCTATTAGTTATATAACCCATTGATCCAGTATAAATACCTCTGTTATAATCTTCTAAATAGTCAATAATTTCAACAGATTTTTGTTTAGGTGCACCTGTTATTGATCCACCTGGAAATAACGAAAAAATTATATTTGATTCATTGATTTTATTTTTTTTGAATTTTCCTGTAATTTTTGAGGTCATTTGATGAACTGTAGGAAATGATTGAATTTTAAATAATGAATCAACTTTTATTGAATTAATCTCACATATTTTTCCTAGATCATTTCTAATCAAATCAACTATCATTAAATTTTCAGCTTTATTTTTTATACTATTTTTTAATTCATTTAATAATTTATCATCAACTTTTTTATTTTTTGATCTTTTAATTGTTCCTTTCATTGGGTATGATTCAATAATGTTTTTGTTAGTTTTTATAAAACTTTCAGGACTGAAAGATAGTATAGAGTAATCCTCATTTCTTAAAAAACAACCATATAAAGGTTTTACATTTTTTCTTAAACTCATATACATTTCGAATGAATCATCAAGAGTTTCATAGTAAAAAGGTTCAGTATAATTTATTTGATAACAATCACCTTTATATAAGTGTTTTTTAATTAATTTAATTTTTTCTTTATATTTGTTATAATTAATTAATTCATCCTTTAGTTTTAGAGAACATGGTTTGATAATTTTTTCTAAACTTGTAATATTATATTGGTAAATTTTTTTTGGTTTACCAAACCATAATAATGGAAAAGATGAATCTATTTTTTTAAAATTTAAATTTGGGTAAATTAAGTTTTTAATATCATAAGAAATAAAACCAAAGGCAGATATGTATTCACTAGACTTTTTCCAAGAATTCAATATTTTTTGGAAGTTCGTGAATGGATTTCCGTCTAATTCTTTATTGTTAATTACCGATTTTCCATTATGATTTATAACAAACACTTCTTCAAATTCATAAATAGCATATTTAGGAGAATATATATCATGATGGTCTATTAAAGCATCTGGATAACCTTTTTCAGAAATGAGTTTTGATAAATTATACATTTATATTTAAAATTATATCTAATTTTAGTGAAAAAATTTAAATCAATGATATTTAAAATCATATTATTCATCTTTTCTTTTAATTTTTTGGCATATTCGCAGAATATATTTTTTTCTGATCAAACAAAAAAACAAAATATAAACTTTAAACATTATAACGGTGAGACTGGAGAAAAATTTTATACTGAATCTGTTGGGGCAGGTTGTTGTGCTTTAGATTATAACAATGATGGTTATATTGATCTTTTCTTTGTTCAAGGTAATTCTCATACATCAAGTATAGAATCAATCGAAACATCTAATATATTATTCCAAAATAATAATAAAGATTTCACAAATGTAACAGGTGAAGCAGGTTTGATAAATTATGATTATGGAATTGGGTGTGCAATAGCGGATTATAATAATGATGGTTTTGATGACATATTTTTAAGTAATTATGGCAGTGATATTTTATATAAGAACTTAGGAAATGGAAAATTTAAAGATGTAACAGAAATATCTGGAATTAAAAATAATTTATGGTCCTCTAGCGCAACTTTTTTTGACTATGATAAAGATGGATTTTTAGATTTATATATTACCAATTATGTTGATTTCAATATAAATGAAAACCCTTGGTGTGGTGATGAAAAAAATAATGAAAGAAAATATTGTGATCCTGACGTTTTTGAGGGTTTACCAGATATATTATATAAAAATAATGGGGATGGTACATTTTTAGATGTTTCAAAAATATCAAATATTTCTAAGAGTACAGGTAAGGGTTTGGGAGTAGTCACGGCAGACTTTGACAATGATAACGACTTAGATATCTATGTCGCAAATGATAAAGTTATGAATCATATGTTCATTAATAATGGTAAGGGTTCATTTGTTGAGGAAGGCCTTTTTCTAGGTGTTGGTTTTAATGAAAATGGTAAAGCTGAAGCAGGCATGGGAGTAGATGTAGGTGATTATAATAGTGATGGTTGGTTTGACTTATTTGTTACAAATTTCAGTGGTGAATCAAATACTTTATATAAAAATGAAAAAAATGGTTTTTTTACTGATGTAACTTTTGCATCAGGGCTCGGTCAACCAAGCTTAGATTTGCTCAGTTGGGGTACAAAATTTATAGATTTAGATTTAGATGGTGATCTCGATATTTTTACTGTAAATGGTCATATAAATGAAAATGTAAAATATTTTAGCTCTAATTATTTTTATAAACAGCCGAAACAAATATTTATAAATCAAGGTGGTGGAAAATATGTAGATAATTCAAAAAATTACGGTCCTGCTATTGAAAAAAAAGAAGTAAGTAGAGGAGCAGCATTTGCTGACATAGATAACGATGGTGATTCTGATATTATTATCTCAAATAATAATAGCTTTGCAACTTTAATTATCAATGAAAATAAGAATAAAAATAATTGGATTGGACTAATATTAGAAGGTATATCAATAAATAAAGATGCAATTGGAGCAAAAATCAAGGTTAACTCAGAAACTAAAAACCAACATTTTTTTATTAATCCTGGTTCAAGTTATTTGTCATCAAATGATAAAAGAGTTCAAATTGGTTTAGGTTTAGATTCAAAAATAAATTATATCGAGATTAACTGGTTAAATAATAAAGAACCGGAGATTTTTACAAATTTTGATTTAAATAATTATTATAAATTAACTGAGGGAGGTAAAAAAGAAAAAATTTCTTATTAAATTTGAAATATAATGATAAGTCACATAGAAAAAAGTAGATTCTCATCAAGGTTAACATTTTTAATTTCAGCTATTGGAGTTGCTGTAGGAACAGGAAATATTTGGAGATTTCCGCGAATAATTGCTTTAAATAGTGGTGAAAACGGTGCAGGAACTTTTTTAATTCCATGGATTATATTTTTATTTATTTGGAGTATTCCATTGATTATATCAGAGTATATAATTGGAAGAAAATTTAGAAATGGTACAATCAAATCTTATTATAATTTAGTAGGGAAAGATTTTGGTTGGATGGGTGGATTTATTGGATTTGTAACTTTTATGATTTCATGTTATTACTCTGTAGTTATAGGTTGGTGTTTATATTATTTTGTATATTTCATTTTCAACACACTCCCAAATCAAACATCAGAATCATGGGTTATTTGGAATAATTTTCAGTTAAGTTTTTTACCATTAATTTGCAATGGTGTTATTATTATTCTTGGTGGATTAATCATTTCTAAGGGTGTATTATCAATACAAAAAGCAAATAAAATCATAATTCCAATTTTATTTTTCATTTTATTAATATGTTTTGTAAGATCTTTGACATTGCCAAATTCTATAATTGGAATAAAATTTTTCTTTTCAATTGATTTTGAAGAATTGTTAAAACCAAAATTATGGTTAGATGCTCTAACTCAGAATGCATGGGATACAGGAGCAGGTTGGGGATTATTCTTGACTTATGCTATTTATATTAAATATAAATTTGGAATTGTAAAAAATGCTTTTATCACTGCTATTGCAAATAATTTAATTTCTTTAATAGCAGGAATTATGATCTTTAGTACAGTTTTTTCGATTTTAATTATAAATGGTCAAACTCAAGATTTTATAATTAATACTTTAAGAGATAGTGGGCCAGCTTCAACGGGATTAACTTTTATTTGGATACCTCAACTTTTTAATGAGATTCCACTAGGAAGATATTTATCAATTATATTTTTCTTAGGTTTATTAATTGCAGGTATTTCATCATTTATATCAATGATTGAATTAAGTTGTAAAAACTTGATTGATTTAGGGGTGAATAGAAAAAAAAGTATAGTTTTAATTTGCAGTGCAATATTTTTAATAGGGCTTCCATCTGCTTCTAATACAACTTTTTTTTCAAATCAAGATTTTGTTTGGGGAATTGGCCTTATTATTTCTGGAATAATCATTGCATTTGGGGTAATTAAATTTAGTCCAGATAAATTAATGTTAGAACAAATTGAAAATAATATATCTGATTGGAATTTAAATTCCACATGGAAATTAATAATAAAATATATTGTGCCGATATTAGGAATTATATTAGTTTGTTGGTGGTTATTTTTATCTTTGTCAATTTATGAAAAAGAACATTGGTATAATCCATTTTATTCGTATAGTTTTATGACATGTATTATGCAATGGTTAATAGTAATTTTAATTTTAAAACTTTTTAATAAAAGTTTTAGAAGAAAATTTCAATTATAGGAGGTGTATGACTAATCAATGAAAAATTGGGAAACAAATGATAAGTATTTAGTTAAGAGTTTTTCTTTTAAGAAATATCTAGATGGAATTTCTTTTGTTGATGAAGTTGCTTTAATATCTGAAAAAAATAATCATCATCCAGAAATTGAAATTTTATGGTGTAAAGTTATTATTAAATTAACATCTCATGATGCTGGAAAAATTACCGAAAGAGATATTAAATTATCAAATGATATAGACAATCTTTTTAATCAAGGAATTACAAGTGAAAGAAAATAAAATAAATAAAATATCAATTATTGGTGCAGGAAGATTAGGTTTTTCAATCGCAAAAGGCTTAATTAAATCAAAACAATATCAACCATCAGATATAATTTTAAATAGAAGAAATATTGAATTATTAAAAGAATCAAATTCTTATGGTTTTGACGTTGAATCAAATCAACAATCAGCTATAGAAAAATCAGATTTAATAATTCTTTCTATCGGACCAAAAGATTTAAAATCATTTTTTAAAGATAATTCTATTGAAATTAATTCTTCACAAATTCTTGCTTCAACAATAGCTGGAGTAAGTATTGAAGATATAGAAAAAGAATACTTAATTGAAAATAAAAGTATTGGATTTTCTATTTTTAGAGTAATGCCTAATATAGCTGTGGAGCTTTGTGAATCAATGACTTGTATATCAATGAAAAATAGTTCTGATAATAATGATTATCAACGTGATTTGATGAATAGAAAAAATGTTTTAAATATTTTTTCAAAGCTCGGAATGGCAAAAGTTATAGACGAGGAATTAATTGGAGCTGCTACAGCTTTGTGTGGTTCAGGACTAGCATTTTTCTTAAGATCTATAAGGGCAGCTGCACATGGTGGTACAGAAATTGGATTTCATGCTGATGAAGCTTTGGAATTAGCTGCACAGACAGCAAAAGGGGCAGCATCATTAGTAAATGATTCCAATGATCATCCAGAATTGCAAATTGATAAGGTTACAACCCCAAAGGGAATTACGATATCTGGTTTGAATGAAATGGATCATAGTGGATTTAGTTCAGCAATGATTCATGCAATAGTTAAATCAGCAGAAAAATTAAATAAAATTAAGTAATATTATCCAGTTGTTTGCATTGAGGCAGCAATAGCGTTTATGCTGGCAAAAATAGATTTTTGTATTTCTTTTTCTTTATTTCCATTTTTCCACCTATTTAAAAGTTCAATCTGAATTAAATTAATTAAATCAGCTATTGGGTTTCTGAACTTTATAGAATTTTCAATTACAGGACTTCTTTCAAGCAATGAGTTATTATTTGTTATAAGCTGATACATCTCTATACATAAATCAAACTCATTTTGAATTATATTGTGAAATTCTTTATTCTCTGTTAAATCAGTATATAGTTTAGATATTGGTAATTGAGCTCTTGCCATTTCAAAAGACATTTTGTTTAATAAATGTTGAAAAATAGTTGAATTTTTATACAGGTTTATCAAAACATCAATATCTTGTTTTTGATTTGATATTTCACATAGAGCTGATCCAAGTCCGAACCAACCGGGAATATTATATCTAGTTTGAATCCATGAAAAAACCCATGGAATTGCTCTTAAATCATTAAAACTTTCAAGCGTGGTTCTAGATGCAGGACGAGATGCAATTGGAAGCCTACTAATATGTTTAATTGGAGAAACATTTATGAAAAAATCCCAACATTCATTAGAAAATATTTTATTTTTATAAACTTCTTCTGAGGATCGAGCAATTTTTGATAGTAAATTAATTTCATTTTTTTTACTGATATTAGATTTTGAAATAAGACCTTTGAGTACGGCATTTACAATTTGTTCTAAATGTCTTTTTGCAATTTCTCCAGATCCATACCTATAAGAAATAACTTCTCCTTGTTCTGTCATTCTTATTGTTCCGTTTTGACACTCTTTAGGTAAGCTTAAAATAGCAAGTTTTGTTTTTCCACCACCTCTACTTACTGAACCTCCTCTTCCGTGAAAAAGCCTATGGTTAATATTTTTTTTATTAAATAATTTTGCAATTTTTTCTTGGCTTTCATTCAATGCCCAAGTTGCCATCCCCATTCCACCATCTTTATTACTATCAGAATATCCTAACATTACTTCTTGAAAATTATTCCTGCTAATAAGGTATTTGCTATAAATATTATCATTAATTAGTTCCAGCAATAGATTTGGAGCATTATATAAATCATCGATTGTTTCATAAAGAGGAATGACGTCTAGATAAGAAATTAATTTATTATTTTTTATCAATATTAAATCAAACAGTTTTAGCAAAAATAAAACCTCTAAAATATCTGATTTTGTATGTGTCATACTTATTATATATGATGAAATGCATGAAGAATCTTTTTTTAATTCATTTTTTATTGTTTTAAATGTTTCTAGAAGTTGTATGGTTTGGTTTGAAAACTTATGAGATGATTTTATATCAATGTTAATTTTTGAATTAAAGAATTGATCACTTAGAGTTTTTGATTTATTTATTTCATCAAGTTTGGAGTAATTATCAATTATATTAAAATTAGAAAAAATCTCATCAATTGCTTTTTCATGGTTATTTGAATGTTGGCGAATATCTAAACTCATAAGCATAAAACCAAAAGTTTTTGATCTTATAATTAAATCATTAAGTGGTCCGTTTTTATATAAAATAGAAAACTTTTGTTTTTTAAGAGACTCATAAATAACGTTTAAATCATTTTGAAACTCTAACGAACAGTAAGATAATTCATTTTTATTATTTTTAATATCTGAAATAAGAACATCAATTTTAAATTGAATACAGTTTATTTTTAATCTTATTGGTTCGAATTTTAATCGTTTAACAATATGATTAGAAATTTTAACTTTTTTCAAATCATTTTCTATTGATTTAAACAAAGCAATATTTTTTTCAGATTTTTTAATTTTTAAACTCAAATCTCTATAAACTTCAGTTAATGAATTTTTATATTTTTCGAGAATAGTAATTTTTTGGATGGTTATAGCATTTTGGGTAATTTCATTCGTAACGTTTGGATTTCCATCTCTATCTCCACCAACCCAAGTTCTAAACTTTATAAAATCTTTTGTTCTTAGTTCATAGTTATAATATAATTTCATAGAGTTGGAAAGATCTTTATGTAATTCTGGTATTGCGTTCCATAATGATCTAGTACAATGATAAATTGTATTTTTTATCTCATCACTTACAGTAACTCTGGTAGTCCTTAAGTCATCAGTTAACAATAACATAGTTAAAGATCTTTTTATTTTTTCGTTTAAATGTTCTTTTTTATTTTTACTCATTGCAGTAAATAATAATTTTTCTATGTCTGAAGTTAAAGTTTGCTGTTTATCAAGTAATGACTGTCGCCTTGCTTCTGTAGGGTGAGCTGTAA
>MDTG01362475.1_pt1 | contig 19232 bp, 20 predicted proteins | sample 811421 | NCBI WGS metagenome assembly MDTG01 (sample SAMN05326645, study PRJNA326480) | marine metagenome | isolation source: seawater | place: Pacific Ocean: South East | collected 2011
AATTGATGTGATGGATTTTTTTTATAATAACTTGTTGAATGTGCCATTAATGTTGCCATTGGGAATGATGAATTAATATAAAAATTTGTAAAACTATTCAAATATTTATTATTACCTAAATGATTGACCCCAAATTCAACTACAAACATAATTTATCAATCTCGATTAGATTAAGTTTAAAAATTAAAAACTTACCTTAAGTAAAAATTTTATATTTAACTTATCATAAAAAAAGCTAATTACATAGCCATAATTAATTTTATATAAGATTATAAAAGATGTAAAATATAATTTTTTAAAATTAAAGTTTATCCTTTGTAATGAAAAAAATATTTGTAATATCTAATACTACATTTTCTATTAAAAAATTTCGGCTTCACTATTTATCTGAAATAAAAAATTATAAATTTAAGATATATACGCCAAATAAAGAAGTTAAAATAAAGAGAAAATTTAATAATATTTCATTTAATAAATTTTCTTCAAAAAATGTTATTGAAGATTTTTTTAATCTATATCGACTTTTTTTAAAGGAAAGACCAAATACTTTGATAGTTTACTCATTTAAATATCAGTTTATTTCTTCAATAATTAAAATTATTTCATTTAATAAACTTAAGATTATTTCTGTTATAGCTGGCAAAGGATCTTTGAGTATTGGAAATTTTTATCAAAGGTTATTTTTCATAATTATATCAAAGTTTATTCTCATGATGAGTAATATTGTAATTTGCATTAATCCTTACGATAGAGAATATTTTAATAAAATTTCAAATAAAAAAATCGAACTGATACCAACTGAGGGTATAACTTTTTCAAAGTATTTCAAAATTAAAAATTACAAAAAAAAATTCATTTTTTTTGGTAGATTGATTTATGAAAAAGGAATTTATGATTATATTGAGTTAGCTAAATCTACTAAAAAAAAATATCCTAATCTCAAATTTTATGTATGTGGATCATATAAAAAAGAAATAGTTGGTCAATCAATAATTAAAAATCAAAATATTAAAAAATATTTAGATAGTAATAAAAAGTTTGTAACTTACTTAGGTTATAAAGAAGATTACTTTGATATATTCAAACAGATGGACTGTCTCATATCACCTTCAATGACAGAGGGTGCGGGTAAATCAGTAATGGAAGCAATGTTGTCAGGTTTATTTGTCATAGGTTATAGAAATTCAGGACATAAATATGTGATGAGAGGAACAAAAAATATAATATGTAAACGCAATGACTTAGATAATCTAAAAAAAGGTGTAGAAAATTATTTAAACACTGATCCAAAAAAATTAAAAGATATATTAAAAAATTCAAGAAAAAAAATTTTAAATAATTTTTTAACAAAAAATATTGTGATTAAATTTTCAAATATAATAAATAATAAAAAATAATTAATTTTCAAATGAAACTTTTAAGTATAATTACACCAACTTTTGGTAGAATAAAATATTTAAAAAAAAACTTATTAGGAATTGATTTATTGTATGAAAAATTTAGAAATTTTGAATGGATAATAGTTGTTGAGAAAAACGATTTAAAAACACAAAAGTTATTTAAAAAAAATAAAAGAAAGTTTATTAAAGTTGTTATTGGAAATTATAAAAGCGCTGAGTTAGCATTTGAAAATGGTGTTAAAAAATCTAGAGGTAAATATGTTAAATTTCACGGCGATGATGATTTTTTCGATTTAACTAATCTTAAATTTATTAATAATCAGTTGTTTAAAAAAAGAAATTCATGGATAATTTTTAATGGAGCTTACATTGATATTAATTATAAAATTACAAGAAGATTAATGTCACTAATAAAATATTATTTATTAAAGAATTACGGATTTTTAGATTTAAGTATTATCAACTATATAATGACCCCATCAATTTTTGTAAAAAAGAAAGTTTACAAAAAAATGGGAGGTTTAGGACATATTAAAAGATCTGGATCAGATTATGTGTTCTGGATGAAATTAAATAAAAAATATAAGCCATTAGTAATATTAAATAGAATTTCTTTGTCAATGGTATCAAAAAAAACTATCAGTGGGAAATTTGAAATTGAAAAATATATATTTTTGTACAAGAAAATGTTAGGTCACAATAATAAAAATATAAAGAGAAAAATATTAATAACTTTATCAATAGTAACCACGATCATTTATAATTTCATTTTTAAATTTTATAAATAATTTTTAATGAATTGAAAGTGCTATCAAATATACTTATATTATTGATTATTTCTAAAATATTTATAAATGAAAAAAATATTTGTTGCTGGACATAAAGGTATGGTTGGAAGCGCTCTAGTTCGTTTCTTAAAAAATAAAAAGAATAATAAAATATTCACAATTAACAAAAGCAAATTAGATCTAACCAATCAGCACGATGTATTAAGATACTTTAGTAAAAAAAGATTTGATCAAGTATATATAGCTGCTGCTAAAGTTGGTGGTATTTATGCTAACAATAAGTTTCCTGCTGATTTTATTTATAAAAATTTAATGATTACATGTAATTTAATAAATTCATCACATATCACAAAAGTTAAAAAGGTATTATACTTTGGCTCAAATTGTAGCTATCCAAAATATGCCAAACAACCAATAAAAGAAAACGATTTATTAAGTGGGCCTTTGGAGCCTACTAACGAAGCATATTCAATTGCTAAAATCTCAGGTTTAAAATTATGCGAGAGTTATAATCGTCAATATGATAAGTCAAGTACAGATTTTAGATCTGTAGTTCCGACAAATTTATATGGAATTAATGATAATTACGACTCAATAAATTCACATGTTATTCCGGCACTAATTAAAAAAATTCATTATGCAAAAAAAAATAATGATAGTGATTTAACTATTTGGGGATCAGGTAAAGTTTTAAGAGAATTTCTTCTAGTTGATGATTTAGTCAAATGTTGCGTTAAAATTATGACTATCCCAAGAAAAAAATATATTAAAATAGTTGGAAATAAGCGTTCTCATATAAATATAGGAAGTGGCAAGGACTTAACAATATCAAAATTAGCAAATAAAATTTGTAACGTCATTGGATATAAAGGGAATATCAAATTTGATAAATCTTATCCAGATGGGGTCTCAAGAAAACTTCTTAGTTCTGCAAAATTAAAAAAAATTATCGATATTAAATATACAAGCTTAGATGAGGGATTAAAAATTTCATACACTGATTTTTTGAAAAAATATGAGTAATATAGATCTAATTGTGCTCTGTGGTGGCAGAGGATCTAGATTAAAACATGTTACCAATAGGGTTAGTAAACCTATGATTAAAATTGGTAATATAAGTTTTTTAAGACATCTAATTAATTATTATAAAAAATATAATTTTCAAAACATATATTTATTAGCAGGATACAAAGGAAGGCAAATATTTAAAGAATTTAATAATACAAATGAAAATCTTATAAGCATTAAATGTTTAATTGAAAAAAAACCTTTAGGAACTGGTGGAGCACTTAGCCTTATAAAAAATAAAGTTAAAAATGACTTTGTTTTAATTAATGGTGATAGTTTTTTAAATGTAGATATAACAAAATTGATCAATTTAAATACAAATAAAGACTTTTTTACCAAGATGATATTAATTGAGAATACAAATTATAAATCAAATAGAAAGTTAAATGCCCTATCTGTAGGAAAAGATAATTTAATAAAATATAAAGAAAACTCAAATTTAATGAATAGTGGAATTTATTACTTTAAAAAAAAGGTATTAAAATGTATTGAACAAAAATATTTTTCTCTTGAACACGATTTACTTCCTAAACTTATAAAGAAAAAAAAAGTAATAGGCTATAAAGATAAAGAATTTTTCATCGATATTGGTACAAAAAAACAACTTTCAGATGCACATAAAAAACTACCAAAATACTTTTATAAACCAGCACTATTCCTTGATAGAGATGGAGTATTGAATAAAGACTTTGGTTATGTTTTTAGATATGAGGATTTTAAGTGGTTAAATGGTGTTATCAAAGCACTCAAATATGCTCAAAAAAAATATTATATTTTTATTGTTACTAATCAATCAGGTATAGGAAGAGGTTATTACACTTTGAAACAATTTAAAATTTTGCAACAGAAAATAAAAACTTTTTTAATAAAAAAAAAAATATTCTTAAATGATCTGGAATTCTGCCCACACCACCCTATTTATGGAAAGGGTAAAAATAAGATTAAATGTAAATGTAGAAAGCCTGGTGACGGGATGATTAAGAATTTAAAAAAAAAGTGGATGATAAATATGAAAAAGTCTTATTTTATTGGAGATAAAAGAACAGATGAAATTACTGCGAAAAAATCTAATATAAAATTTTATTACGCTAATAATAACTTATATAATTTGATTAAAAAGATAAGTAAAAATTAATCATCTAAATTTAATGGAGATATAATTCTAGATCCATTTTTAGATATTCCAATATTTATACAATTTAATTTAGTTAATTTGCTTTGAATTATTTTTCTCTTATTTTTAGGACACACTACGTATAAAAATCCACCAGCTCCAGCACCCAATAATTTACCTCCGTAAGCTCCTAATTTTAAGACATAATCATAAATTTCATCAATTTGATGATTTGAAACTTCTTTATGCATTGATTTTTTTAATTTCCAAGAGTCGTCAAGTAATTTACCTAATTCTTTAATTTTAAAGTTATTACTTTCTATTAATAAACTTGCATTTTGAGAGTATGAGACTAATTCATCTAATAATAATATTTTTGATTTATTAAAATTGCCAAACTTTTTTTTTTCTATTTTTTCTGCTACTCTAGAAAACCCGGTAAAAATTAAAAATGAGGAATCTTCAATTATGTTTTTTTTTTTCTGATTTATTTTTAACTTGGTTGCTATAATTTTTTCTTTATAAAATTTAAATTTATTAAACCCTCCAAATGCTGCATATAATTGATCTTGTGAACCTACATATTCTTTGATTTTCTTTTGTTCAATATAAATTGCTTGTTTGGCTAATTCTATATTACTAATCTTTCTTTTATTTATAAAATTCAAAATTTTACACATACCTACAGTAAATGCGGAAGACGAGCCCAATCCACTTCTTGCAGGTAAATCGCCATTATAATGCAATTCAAAAGGTTTATTATATTTAAAATGCTTTATAGTTTCTCTAACTGATCTATGTTTAATTTTGTTTATAAAATTTGTTTTTTCATTAAGAGAATAATTAATACTAAACTTATAATCATCTTTATTCAGAAATTTTGTAGAAAATAGAATGTAGTTATATCTATTTAAGGCAAATCCTATAACTTCTGATTTAAAATTTTTATAATAGTGTGGAAAGTCTGAACCACCGCCAAAAAGAGATATCCTTAATGGTGTTTTAGAAATAATCATTTTATAAATATTAGATTAGTAGTTTCTCATTGACTTTGAGGGAATTAAATATTTAAAAAGTTTAGCAAGTTCTTTAATTCCATCATCAATTGAGTATTTTGGCATAAATCCTTTGTTTTCAATTTTTTCGTTAGAAACTATATAATCTCTTTTATCAATATCTTGGCCAATGTCTGATTCAAGAATTTCAAATTCAGTTATGTGTTCCTTTATTTTTTTGCAAAGCTGCATTTTTGAGAGATTTGCGTTTGATAGACCTAAGTTAAAAGTTTCGCCTGCAAATTTTCCCTGATTTTCAATTGCCATTAAAATCGCATTACATACGTCTCTCACGTGAATATAATTTCTTTTAAAATGAGACTCGAACAAAACAATAAATTTATCTTTTGTTGCTCTATAAACAAAATCATTTACCAATAAGTCCAATCGCATTCTAGGAGAGCATCCAAAAACTGTCGCTAATCTTAGTCTTGTTGAATTTTGAAAATTGTTTGCCAAATATTCCTCAGCTTGCACTTTGGTTTTACCGTACACGGAAATAGGTTTTAAAGGAGTTTCTTCAGTACAAAACTTTCCCTTTTCACCTACACCATAACCACTGTTAGTCGTTGGATAAACTACGTACTGATCTTTTGATAACACATCTACCATTTTCTTAATGCTTTGAAAATTTACTTGCTCTGCCTCTTCTTCTTTTAAATTACACAGCGGAGCTCCAACTAAACATGCTAAGGGTATTATTACGTCATTTTTTGATGCATATTTATTTATAGTTTCTATATTTCTCACGTCTTCTTGATAGACTGAAAAATTCTTATTCGACATATAAGAGTTAAGAGAGTCATTAGAAAACATAAAATTATCTAATACAGTCACTTGATGGTTGTTATTTAATAAATATCCACACAAAGTAGATCCTATGTAACCTGCACCACCTGTAATTAAAATTTTCATCCGATGTCTTTTATTGTATTTTTAAAAAAAGTTAACTCTTTTTTTAAATTTTTTGGGTGGTTACCGACAAAAAAACCATTATCATGAGCGTAATCTACGTTTTTTGAACCATTGTATTTTGAATAATTAAAATATTTATGCACTGGGTGCTTAAAGAAACTTCCACCTGTAATAAGTCTAAATTCAATCTTATTTTTTCTTAAAGACTCAAAAATTTTGTTTTTTAAATGTTTGTATTTAGGTTTAAGGATTAATGTAAAAGCAAAACACGAATGCTCTTTATTAAACTTCTGGAAAATAAATCTATCATCGTTTTTAAAAATTTTATTAAAAAATTTATAATTTTTTCTTCTTATATCGATAAGATTTTTAAGTTTTTTTAATTGCTCAATTCCTATTGCAGCATTTAAGTTAGTGGGTCTAACATTATATCCAGGTATAGTGAAACAATAATTTTCATATTTATTTTGATCTTTTTTTAAATAAAAATTTTTAGATAAATCTCTTGTCCATCCATGTGAGCGTAGAGATAGAAGTAAGTTATATACTTCAAAATCATCTGTTAGAATTAAACCACCTTCAATTGTTGATATATGGTGTGAAAAAAAAGTACTAAATGTATTTACTATTCCAAATGTACCAGCATACTTTCCATTTATTTTTGCTCCCATTGACTCACAATTATCTTCCATTAAATAAATCTTTTTTTTTTTACAAAATAATCTTAATTTAGATAATTCCAAAGGATTTCCTAAAATGTTAACAGCAACAATCAATTTTGTTTTTTGTGTACAAGCTTTAATTATATTATCAACATTTACGTTCAAGGTTTCTAAATCAATATCAACAAATCTGAGTTTTAAACCATATTGTTGTAAAGGATAATATGTCGTGCTCCAAGAAAGTGTCGGCACAATCACTTCATCACCTCTCTTTAATGGTTGCTTTTTTTTAAAGAAAAGTGACGCTACAGATATTAAATTAGCTGAAGACCCAGAATTAACCATTACAGCATATTTTGAGTTGAAAAATTGAGCAAATTTTTTTTCAAACTCCTCTACATATTTTCCTTTATATGTATAAATATTAGATTTGATTACTTTATTTATTGCTTTAACTTCTTCTTTACCCCAAGAGTCTGATACTAATGAATAATTCATAAAAGTTTAATAAGATTGTGAATACTCAACCATTAGATTAATTTTTTTATTTTTAAAAGCTTTTTTATAGCTTGGAAATATTTTTTTTTGATCTTTTAGATCCCAAACTACTATAGTCTTTAGCATTTTCTTTATTTCATTAACATAGTTTTGAGTGTGTTGCTCACCACCATCTAAGGGTTTTTTTGCTCCAACTAATACTCTAATTATCATTTGAGGCGAATATTGATTGTTAGTAATTAATTTTATTTTATCTGCATGATTAACCAATTGGTTCATCGCACATAGTAAAAAATCAAACCGAGGAAAACAAGTAATTGGAAACATTCCATTCATTGCCATTCCAATGCTCATCCCAAGCTGAACTTCTTCAAAAACTGGCAACTCTATTTTTTTTGAGTCTTTAACTTGAGTTAAACTTTTATATATCAAATTACCTGGATAAATTACTGATTGACCTAGAAAAATAACTTCTTTGTTTCTTGCAAGAAATTGCATAGATTTTTCAACTTCTTTGGAATATTTGCTCATTAAAATAATACCCACTTTCCTGTTCCATGATGAGGATAATGATTTGAATATCTGTAATAAATAATATCAGGATATTTTTTGTGATTAAAATATTTTTTTTTATTCCATGTTTTATGAGTGGGCGTATTTGTGCTTAAAAGATTATCTTCAACTACAAAATTTATATTTAAATTAAAATTTTTAGAGTATTTATAAACCTCATGAAAAATACCTGTTTCAGCAGTCATGTCTCCTAAAAAACACCAAACATTTTTTTTTATTTTTTTAATTTTGATAGCTTTTGCCACACCAAGAGCAATTGGAAGTATCCCAGTAACAATAGAGCTTGAAAAAAATCTTGGTTTGTTTGAAGATACACTCATGCTTTTTCCTTCAAATATAAATTTTTTTATTAAGTTCGGATTTACACCATGCAACAGAGCATGATAATGGTTTCTCCAACTTGAAAAAACCCAATCACCTTTGTCAATATACTCAAATATTTTAATTAACTGCTTCTCATTTCCATGCGATAAATGTATAGGGCCTCTTATTTTTGCATCATTGTAGTCTTTCGCTATTTTAGATTCAAACTCTCTTAATTCATTTAAAGAAAGGTTAACAATTTTTTTTTTTTTAAATTTGTTAGGAATATATAAGTGCATTATCTTTTTATAATTAAAGATAATATTTATATCAATATAATAAAATAAGTGTCAAATATCCTCAAATAAAGATTATTAAAATATATATTCCTCAATCTAAATATTTATTGTTTTTTCTAACTATAATAATTATACGTAGTAAATATGATTGATATTTTGTTTGTAACACCAAATAGTGCTAAAAAAATTTATCAAGAACTATCAAATAAATTATCAGCTGTTGAGACGCCGACGTGGTCGCTTTTGTTAGCTGAAAGCTGTAGATCAAAAGGTGGAAAAGTTGCAATTTTAGATTGTCTAGCAGAAAATTTAGATCATGAAGATGCTTACAAAAAAATAATTGAATTTAGTCCTAAACTTATTTGCTTTGTGGTGTACGGACAAAATGTTAACGCTGGTACCACTAACATGATTGGCGCAACCGAATTGTCAAATTTTTTAAAGCAAAAAAAAATTGATGCTCCGATTTCTTATATAGGATCTTATGTTCAGGCTTTGCCAAAAAAAACACTAGAAGATGAAAAAAGTATAGATTTTATTTTTATAAATGAAGGAGTTTATTCCTTACATGAATTATTAAAAACTAAAAAATTTGATATCGAAAACTTAGAGAAAATTCCTGGTATAGCATTTAGAAATGAAAATGAAGAAATACAATTTACAAAATCTATTGGAGTTGTGCCCACAGAAAGAATGGACATTGATCTTCCTGGATATGCATGGGATTTATTACCATATAATGAAAAGCCATTAGATTTATACAGGTCCCCTCTTTGGCATGCGGAATATCAGGAAAAGTTTAGATATCCTTATGCGGCGATCCAAACTTCACTTGGATGTCAATTTAAATGTAATTTTTGTATGATAAACATTATCAACAAAAATGATAACAGTGAGATAGGTGTAGCTAGTAATTATAACAAGATGAGATTTTGGTCCCCAGAATTTATTATCAAAGAATTTGATAAACTTATAGCTATGGGAGTGAAAACAATAAAAATTACAGATGAAATGTTTTTGTTAAACCCGAAATTTTATATTCCTTTGTGTGAACTCTTATCTCAAAGAAATAAAAATGATGATTTAAAGTTATGGGCTTACTCAAGAATAGATACTGTTAAGAGACCGGAAATATTAAATAAAGTAAGAAAAGCTGGAATAAAATGGTTATGTTTAGGTATAGAAAGTGGTTCAAAAAATATTAGGCTTGAAGTTTCAAAAGGAAAGTTTGAAGATGTAGATGTTTTAAAAATTGTAAAACAAATTGAAGATGCTGATATACAAGTTCTAGCAAACTATATCTATGGACTTCCAGGCGACACTGAAGAGACTATTGAAGAAACATTTAAATTAAGCTTAAAACTCAATACACTTGGCTGGAATACATATGCCGCAATGGCTTTGCCAGGAAGCCAACTATACAGAGATGGTGTTGAAAAAAAAATTGATCTACCATTAAAATACAGTGAGTTTTCTTTTCACTCTTATGATACAAAACCACTATCAACCGAAACTCTTAATGCCGCTAGAGTTCTTCAGCTTAGAGATGAAAAATTTGAAAAATATTTTTCTAACGATAATTTCCTAGAAAAAATAAAATCTAAATTTGGAAGTGATGCAGTTTTTAACATAAAAAACATGCTAAAAGTTAAGCTCAAAAGAAAAATAATTGAAGAAAATCTTTAAAATTTAGTAGAAGACAAAAAATCGCAAGCAAGAAGCAACCAAATATGGTGAACCATTTCTATCTGATTGTAATTACTAGAACTAAGCCAAAAATTTAATTTACCCATTTTACTAAGTTTATTTTTTCCATTAAAACCTGTAAAAGTAACTAGCTTAATTTTTTTTTGTTTACAAAATTTTCCTGCCACAAGATGATTTTTTGAATTACCGCTACTACTGATCAATATTACTAGATCATTCTTATCATAATAGCTTTTAATTGCTTCCTTCATCCAATTATCATGACCATAATCATTTGCATAACAGGTGATAAGGTCTGCCTCATTGAAATTAACAGCCCTAATTCCACACTGTTTTGTTAAATCAACGCTAACATGACTTGACATTGCGGCACTACCACCGTTTCCAAGTAGAATAACTTTTTTTTTATTTTTCTTAATTTTAATTAATTCATCTAAAAAAACACTAAAACTTTTTAAATCTAATTCTTTAAGTAGAGATGATTTTTTTTCAATATACTTGTTTGAGTAAACCGATAAATTCATTAAAGCTGTTTAGCATTTTAAAATTTAAAATCAATCAATAAATTAACTTTTAAGGATTTATAATATCTTATTAAATTATCGGAAAAGATAAAAATTAAATATCATTTAAAAAATAAATTAATTTTTTTCTTTTTATAATTTCTTTTCTATTAAATTTTTTTAATGAATTATAGTAGCTTTCAAATAAATGATAGTTATAATTTTCTTTTCTATAAAATTTTTTAACATTAAAGATCATTTTTGAATAAATGTCATTAAAATTTTCAATTGAGATTGGAATAGTTTGGTTTCTCAAATCTCTTATATGTCTTGATGGACTGGAATAGCGCCAGTTTTTTAATTTTGGAATATATAGAGAAAAATCTAAACTTTTTGAATCAATATTTAAAAACTTTGACACAATAAAATTTTTATTATAATTGATTATTTGCTCTATATTTTGAGAATTAAAAAATTTATTTTTAAAAATAAAATTTTTAAGATAATAAAGTCTATAACTATTTAATTGACCAGAAAAAAAAGCTCTCTTTTTTATAAAGTTTTTTTTCAGTTTTTTTTTACTAAGTTTAAAATGATAATCTAAAATAAATATTCTACTTTTTTTTATGTTTTTTATCTTAATTTTTTCATGACTTATAAAAAAAAAATCAAATTTATTATATATTTTTAAATACTGAATATATCTTAACAAAAAATACGAATAGTCAGTTAATCTTAAATCATAATCTAAAATCTTATTTTTAACTTTATTTGAAAATAAATTTAAAATATTTTTTGAAATATTATTTATAATTCGCAAATAATATATAAAAGAATAGAAAAACTTGTAATTTTCAAAAAAAAATTTAAAAAATTTTGATTGATTATTTAAAAAGTTATTAAATGAATCATTTTTTATAAACTCAGTAAGTAAGAGTATTTTTTTGCCTTTAAACTTATTTAAAAAAAAACTTAATTCTTTAAATTTTTTATAATCAGTAAACTCCTCTATAACAATTACACCCTGATAATTTTTTTTAAGGTCTAATTTTTCAGATATTACAAACTTTAGCTTGCGACTTTCAACTCTTTTAAAATACTCTATATATTCACTAATACCATAAGAAGATCTATGATTTCCCGTGTAAATTAAATATTTGTTAATTGATTTTTTTTTTTTATCCATTAAACCTTCTGCTGTAAACGATGAAAGAAACCTCATACATAGTTTTTTTATATAATTTCTTTGCTCAGTATAAAAATATTCTATTCTTATCCTATATAGACAATAAATTAAAATATAGAAGAACCTTATTGGGCCCTTTGTGGAATTCTTTAGCTCAATTAATCACTATAATTTTACTATCTCTTGTTTGGTCTAAAATATTTAAAATGGAACTTCAGGATTATTTGCCTAGGCTATATGTTGGAATGACCTGTTTTGGACTTGCAACATATTATACTAGTGCCGCAACATCCATCATATATGGCCAATATGCTTCATATTTTCAAAATTTAAATATCAATTTATCAGTCCTATATGGAAGATTTATGAGCACATCAATTATCAACTACTTACATGCTATACCAATATATATTTTGATTTTTTTACTTTTTGGAAAGAGTTTAGATATTAAGAGTTTATTTTTTTTTTTAGGATTAACACTAGTTTTTTTAAATGGAATATGGATGAGTTTTGTTATCAGTTGTCTCTGTGCAAGATTTCGTGATTTAGCTCCCTTAATAGAATCTGTTATGGCAGCCGCAGGTTTAATAACCCCGATTTTATGGGATAAAAGTTTGCTAGGTGATAACGCTTATATGGTTTATTTCAATCCTTTTACAAGTTTTGTAGAATCTATGCGTGATCCTTTATTAGGATATCCTATAAATTATAATGTTTATTTATATTTATTAATTTTTCTAGTACTTGGGAATATATTAACGTATTTTTTTTACAAACATAAAAGAAAGATATTACCTTTTTGGATATAGATGAAAAAACGTGCAATTAAAATTGAAAATTTAAATGTTATTTATCCGATTTATGGAGATAGTGAATTTAGTTTAAGATCAAAATTTGCAAATATTTTTTCTAAAAACAAAAAAGTAAATGATATTAAATACATACATGCTTTAAAAAATATTAATCTAGAAATAAACGAAGGAGAAAGAGTTGGATTAATAGGCCCTAATGGTTCAGGAAAAACAACTTTTTTAAAAACTGTTTCTGGAATTTATAAGCCTTCAACAGGTAACATTAAAAGTAATTACGAAATTTATACTATGTTAGACGTGGGAATGGGGCTAAGTGGGGATGCGACTGGAAGAGAAAATATAGATTTAATGGCTCTAGTTAGGGGATTGTCCAAAGCTGAGATTGAACCAAAAAAAGAAAATATAATTGATTTTTCAGGTATAAGAAAAAGTATTGACTTACCGTTAAGAACATATTCAAGCGGTATGGGAGTAAGACTTGCAACTGCTATAGCACTAGAAATAAATTTTGATATAATTGCGATAGATGAATTCTTTGGAGCCGGCGATCAAGAATTTAGAGAAAAAACTGATAAAAGATTAAGAGAAATGATTAAAACATCCAAAGTAGTTTTGTTTGCATCACATGATTTTGGTTTAGTTGAAAATATTTGTAATAGAGTTATAAAATTCGATAATGGACAAATAATTGAAGATAGATATGTATGATTATAAAAAATACAAAATTAAAAGATGTTAAAATAATTATTCCCGAACCTAATAGTGATCAAAGAGGTTTTTTTCAAAGACTTTTTTGTAAAAGAGTTTTTAAAAAAAAAGGTTTAGAAAAAAACATTGTGCAAATTAACAACTCATTTAGTAAGAATAAGGGTACAACAAGAGGGTTACATTATCAAACTGGAGACTCTAAAGAATGTAAAATTATCAGATGCTTGAAAGGTTCAATTGTAAATATTGTTGTGGATATGAGAAAAAATTCAAAAAATTATTTAAAATATACATCTATAAAACTCACAGGAAAAAATAGATATATGTCTTATATTCCAAGAGGCTTTGCAAATGGGCTTCAAACATTAGAGAATAATACTGAAATTATTTATTTTTCAACAAACTTTTACGAACCAAAGAAAGAAAAAGGTGTTTCAATGTTTGATCCAAAAATTAAAATTAAACTACCTTTGAAAGTAAGTGTTATTTCAAAAAAAGATTTAAATTGGAAAAATATATGAAAAAAAAAATTTTAGTAACAGGTGCGCAGGGTTTTATTGGTACTGTTTTAGTTCCTAAACTAATGAAAGAAAATTACGATGTTGTTGCTACAGATATTGGGTACTTTAAAGATTGTAAAGTTTTAAATTATAAGGATCCTGTTAAAGTAATTAAATCTGATATAAATTCTTTAAATGCAAAATATCTTAAGGACGTATATGCTATTATTCATTTGGCAGCTTTAAGTAACGATCCAATCGGGAATCTAAATAAGAAATTAACAGAAAAAATAAATGTAAATGGAACTAAAAGTTTAGCTATAAAAGCAAAAAAAATGGGTGTTAAAAAATTTTTGTTTTCATCGTCATGTATAATGTATGGGTCTGCTTCAGGTAAAATAGTAAGTGAAAATGCAAAATTAAAACCACTAACAGAGTATGCTAGGTCAAAAGTAAAAGGTGAAAAAATTTTAAAAAAAATGGCCTCAAAAATGTTTTCACCAATATTTTTAAGAAATGGAACAATTTATGGATACTCTCCTAGAATTAGGCTAGATACTGTGCTTAATAATTTTGTTGGACAGGCATATACAAACAAAGAGATTCGAGTTTTTGGAGATGGTATGCCATATAGGCCAGTTGTGCATGTCGATGATGTGTGTGATATCATAATTGAGTTTATAAAAGTTGATAGAAAGAAAATTCACAACCAGGCCTACAATATAGGTGACGAAAAACTAAACTTTCAAATCAAAAGATTAGCAAATGATGTTGTAAAAGTTTTACCAAAATCAAAATTAAAAATTTTGAAAAAAGATGATGCTGATTATAGGACTTATATTGCATCGTTTAAAAAATTAAAAAAATTATTTCCACTTTTTAAGTTTAAAAAAACTCCTAAATTTGCATCGAAAGAAATTTATAAAATTTTAAAAAAAAATAAAGTTAATAAGGATTTTTATAATAATAAAAAATTTACAAGATTGTCCTACTTAAAAAAAAAATTACCAAATCTTTTTCGTCTGTAATGAAATACCTTATTAGCAGAACGCCTTGCAGAATAAGTTTATTTGGAGGAGGTGCTGATTTTGAAAAATTTATAAATAAAAATGGACAAGCAAATGTAATTAGTTTTACAATAGATAAGTTCGTTTATACTTTAATTAAAAATAATGATTTAAGTTTTAAAATTTTTGATGAAAAATATAGACTTAATTATTTTAATTCAGAAAATTGTAAAAATATTAAAAACATTAAAAATAAAATTATAAAAAAAATCTTAACAGACTATGATAAAATTAATCCTTATTATATTTCATTATTTTCAGATATACCATCAGGTACAGGTCTTGGTTCATCAAGTGCTTATATAGTTGGAATGATTAAGAGTTTTCAAAAAATAAAAAGATTGAAATTAGATCTAGAAAAAATTTTTATAAGATCCGTAGAAACAGAGAGAAAAACTATAAATAAACATGCTGGATTACAAGATCAAGCAGCAGCAACATATGGGGGATTTAATCATTTTATTTTTAAAAAAAATAAAAAAATGATTATTAAAAATTTAAGTAAATATGAAAATAATTTAAATCAAATAATTAATAATTCTTTTTTAATCTGGACAGGAGAACAAAGAAACTCTAGTAAAATTTTAGGTAAACAAAAAAAAAATATAAAGAATAGAATGAAAATTTTAGTTGAAATGAATCAAATTTCTTTAAAAGCTTTAGAAATTATAAAATCAAAAAATTTTAAATTAAAAAAATTTGCAGATCTTTTAAAGTATTCATTTTCTTTAAAGTCAAGTCTGACAAAAGGAATTACCAATAATAGAATTAATAAAATATTGAAAATTTTAGATTATGAAAAAACTTTAGGTTACAAGATATTAGGTGCAGGTGGGGGTGGTTTTATACTTTGTATAATTAAAAAGAGTAAAAAAGAAAATTTTTTAAAAAAATATAGGAAAAAATTTAAAATTATAGATTATTCATTTCAAAATAGTTCAACTCAATTTCTATCTTATAAATAAATATATTCTGTTATTTTATTAAATTTTTATATCCAAATAATATTGTATAAAGTAAAATAATCACATGTTTGCAGTAATTTTAGTAGGCGGAATGGGTACAAGAATAAGGAAATTTAGAAAATGTCCAAAACCTTTAATTAAAATTAATAGATTAGAAATTCTAAAACATATAATAAATATCTACTTAAAAAATAATATTAATAATTTTATATTATTATGTAGAGAAGATAATATTAAAGAATTTATTAAATTCAAAAAAAAAAATAAAAAATTAGATATATCTATTATCAATTCTAAAAATAATTCAAATACAGGGAAGAGAATTTCATTTTTAAAAAATATAATAAAAAAAAATGAAAATTTTTGTTTAACTTATGGAGATTCTTTAGCAAATTTTAATTTCAAAAAAACTTTAAAATTACACTTAAAAAATAAAAATTTGATTACTCTAAATCTATATAAAAAAAAAACTTCTTATGGAACAATTGATTTAAATAAAAAAAAAATTTTTAAATTTTCTGAAAAAAAAAAAGAAATAAATATCAATGCAGGATTTTATATAGTAAACGAAAGAATATTAAAGTTATGTAAAAATAATATATCTCTTGAGTCTGATGTATTACCTGTATTAGCTAAAAAAAGCCTAATAGGTTATAATATTGTTGATAAATGGCACCCAATGGATAATAAAGAAGACTTTCACTCAATCCAAAAATTTTTGAAAAATGAATTTTAAAAAATGGTTATATAACTTGAAGGTAGAGTTTTTATCAAGGTTCTATATTTTAAATGCCAAAAAATTACAAAAAAAAGCTTCTCAAGATAAAAAAATTAATCAATTTAAATTAGATAAAATTGAAAAAAAAAAAATTCTTTATGATATTAGTATATGTATTCCAACTTACGCAAGAATTGAAAAAAAAAAATATCTTGATTATGCAATCAAAAAAATTGATGAAGCAATAAATTATTCACAACTAAAAAATTACGAGGTTGTAATATTTGACAATTGTTCTGATTTTAATCTCGATGAATTGATACAAAAATATAATGAATTAAATATTAAGCTTATTAAAAATGACAAAAAAGTTGAGGCACATGAAAGTATTTTTAATGCTATAAATTTATCTTCTGGAAAATATGTATATATCCATATGGATGATGATTATATCGATAAACATTTTTTTGAAGACATTAAAGTAAATCTAGACAAAGATTATGAATTTATGATTAGCAGAACAAAGTCTGTATGGGATGAAGATTATGATAAAACTGAATTCAATTGGACATGGACAGCTCCAAATAGTAGTAAAACCTGCGAATTTCAGCCATCTGATAAATTTATTTATTATCCTGTAGCGGCATCTTGCATGATATTTGAAAGAAAATTTTTTGAAAATTTTGGAGTAATACCCTCGATAAAAAATGGAATTGATTTAGATTTATGCTTTAGAATACGAAGATATATAAAAAAGGCTCTTTATTTATATAACTCAATTAATTTCTATAGATTTCATCCTTATCAAGGAAGTAAAAATTCAGATGAAGACCCTCAAAATATAGAAAGATTGAATTGGATGGTAGAAAAATCAAACATAGTCTTTAAATATTTCGAAAATAAAGCACAAGCAAAAAAACTTGCTGTACTTTATACTCTTGTTTACTCTCTAATACTAGATGGAAAAGGCAGATTTGATCAAACAATTGATGAGGGGAAAAATTTTGATCAATTAAATGATTGGGGTAAATTACAATTTGGTATTATTTGGTCAAAAATATTTTTTAAATTTTATAAAAAAAAATTCAGACATATAGATCAATTTGATATTATAAATCGTTGTCTTAAAATTTTAAATGCAAAAAATTAAATTTAATATTACAAACACCGGCACTGATCATCCACTTAATTCTGATACTTTAATTTTTATAAGAGACATAATAACTGAATGTGGATTTGAAATATTAATTTCTGAAAAACCAAAAAAAAACTATATTAATTTATTGCCAGAAGGATTTAATCATTTTAATGGCAAGCAATTCAATTTAGTAAAAGATAAATTTACTTGGGGTTTAATAAGAACAGAACTATATGTAAATAATTCTAATAAATTGTTAAATGGGAGTTTTAATCTTTGGGACATATATAGAAAAATATCTAAAAATAAAGATGTTAATTTACAATTTAAAGTTCTTAATTCAGTCTATAATTTCAAAAAAAAAAGATTGATCAAATATTTGAAATATAAACTGTATAATGAATTTATTGATAAAAAAAAAAACTATATTTTAAAAAAAAAAATTTTATTTAGTTTATTGTTAAATAAAAAAATTTCGATATCATTTTTTATAATTAAGTTTTTACAACTTGAAAAATTATATTATGATTTTATCAAATCTCCACATGAAGTGAACCATTTAAATGATTCTAAGATTTATAAAATTTTATCTCTCAATACTCATTGGAAAGATTTATTCATGAATACCTATAAACAAATTAATTACTTTAATGTTATTTTTACTTTAGGCTTAGATGAAGGTATTCCTGAATTTAAGAAAGATAAACAAATATTGCTTCCTGTAATTAATTTAAACAAATATGAAAATAAAATTGATAATAATTCTGCCAATATACGTAAAGAATATGATATTTTTTTTTCAGGATTAATGACCGAATATAGAAAAGAAATTTATAACTATCTTAAGAAATATTTCAAAGTTAAATTTGTTAGTTTTATTGATAATGATGAAGAAAGGTTGTTATTAAATCAAAAATCAAAAATTTCTATTTATATAAAAAAAGAAAAAAACCAATCTATATATTCTGTTATTAGATATACTTATGCTTTACAAAATAATATCCCAACATTATTTGAGTCTGATGACTATTGTGTTCCTAAATATTTTGACTCTATTGCATATACATTTAAAAGAGAAAATATGATTGATACTTTTAGTAAAATTTTGAATAATTACGATGAATTTGTTTTTAATTATAATAAGAAAATCAAATATTTAAAAAAAGAATTTACTTTAGAAAAAATAGAAAACATAAAAAATCAAGTTAATAAAATTGAAATCTCAAAAATTCTTTAAACTAAATAATACAGAG